>Ga0308158_10000392_pt1 | contig 77110 bp, 63 predicted proteins | sample PhyBR2_FD_201038 | JGI IMG/M metagenome (GOLD analysis project Ga0308158, IMG submission 201038) | Phyllosphere microbial communities from UC Gill Tract Community Farm, Albany, California, United States - DLSLB.R2 | ecosystem: Host-associated > Plants > Phyllosphere > Unclassified | place: USA... | reverse complement strand
ATCCGGCGGCGACGGCCCCCTCGGCCGGTTTGAGGATCTGCGCCTGCTGAAACAGGTCGCCGACTACCCCGCCCGCCACGCCTCTACCCTGGTCTCGCTGGAGGCGACGCTGGAGGCGGTAAACAATGCCCTCGCCGCCCGAACTCGTCTCGCCGGCGCGGCCTGACGGGCGACGACCGGTTGATCCCCCTGCAATGACAGGGGATAAGCGCGGCGAACCCCATCAGCCCCCGGCGAAGGGACATATGTCTCTCTATGAACGCGGCGTGCGCGCGGCCCATCGGGGCTACAAGCTGACGCTGTCTCCCCTGATCGGCCAGCAGTGCCGGTTCCTGCCGACCTGTTCGGATTACGGGCGCGACGCCCTGATCCAGCACGGACCGGTAAAGGGGGGATGGCTCACCGTGCGCAGGCTCTGTAAATGCCATCCCTTCGGCGGGTCGGGATACGACCCGGTTCCGCCAGTAAAGACGAAGCCATGATCGACTTGAAATTCCCCGATGGCGCGGTGCGCCAATACCCGGCCGGTTCGACGGCGCGCGACGTCGCGACCTCGATCTCGCCTTCGCTGGCCAAGAAGGCCGTGCTGGCCGAACTGAACGGCGAACAACGCGACATGGGCCGGGTGCTTGAGACGGGCGGCGACTTCCGCCTGATCATGCGCGACGACCCCGCCGCCCTCTATACGATCCGCCACGACACCGCCCACGTCCTGGCCGAGGCGGTCCAGACCCTGTTCCCCGGCACCCAGGTCACGATCGGCCCGGCGATCGAGGACGGTTTCTACTACGACTTCTACCGGGAAGAGCCCTTCTCGACCGACGACTTCGCCGCCATCGAAAAGGAGATGGGCAGGATCGTGGATCGCGACGCCAAGTTCGAGCGCGAGGTGTGGGAGCGGGACGAGGCCATCAAATTCTTCGAGGCGCGCGGCGAGAAGTTCAAGGCCGAGCTGATCCGCGACCTGCCCGGGACCGAGACCATCACCCTGTACAAACAGGGGGACTGGATCGACCTGTGCCGGGGCCCGCACTTCCCCTCGACGCGCCACGTCGGCAAGGCGTTCAAACTGACCAAGCTGGCTGGCGCCTATTGGCGGGGCGATTCCAAACGCGAGCAGCTGCAACGCATCTACGGCACCGCTTGGGCCACTAAGGAAGACCTGGACGCCCATCTGCAGCGTCTGGAAGAGGCCGAGAAGCGCGACCACCGCAAGGTCGGCAAGGCGATGGAGCTCTTCCATATGCAGGAAGAGGGCCGGGGCATGGTCTTCTGGCACCCGAAGGGCTGGGTCCTGTGGCGCGTGCTGGAGGCCTATATGCGCCGCCGCCTGGACGCCGCCGGCTATGTCGAGGTCAAGACGCCCCAGGTCTTGGACCGCAAGTTCTGGGAACAGAGCGGCCACTGGGACAAATATCGCCCCAATATGTTCGTCTGCGAGACGGTCGAGGGCGAGGAACTGAGCCTGAAGCCAATGAACTGCCCGGGTCACGTCCAGATCTTCGACCAAGGCCAGCGCTCCTATCGCGAACTGCCGCTGCGCATGGCTGAGTTCGGGGCCTGCCACCGCTATGAGCCGTCCGGATCGCTGCACGGCCTGATGCGGGTGCGCGGCTTCACCCAGGACGACGCCCACATCTTCTGCCGCGAAGACCAGATCGTCGAGGAGACGGCCGAGTTCATCAAACTGGCCCGCAGCGTCCATGCCGACCTGGGCATGGAGACGGCCTACATCAGCCTGGGCACCCGCCCCGAGAACCGCGCCGGCACGGACGAGTTCTGGGACAAGGCCGAAACCCTGATGGCCGAGGCCGCCCGCGCCGCCGGAACAGAGCCGGTCGTGACCGAGGGCGACGGCGCCTTCTATGCGCCCAAGCTGGACTTCATCGTCAAGGACGCCATCGGCCGCGAATGGACCTGCGGCACGATCCAGTTGGACTACGTCCTGCCCGAACGCCTGAACGCCACCTACATCGCCGAGGACGGCCAGAAGCACCGCCCGGTCATGCTGCACCGGGCCATCCTGGGTTCGTTCGAGCGCTTCATCGGCATCATGATCGAGAACTACGCCGGCGCCTTCCCGCTGTGGCTGGCCCCAACCCAGGCTGTGGTGGCCACCATCACCTCGGACGCCGACGATTACGCCCGCGATGTGATGGCCAAGTTCAAGGCCGCAGGCCTGCGCACCGAGATCGACCTGCGCAACGAAAAGGTCGGCTACAAGGTGCGCGAACACTCGGTCGGCAAGGTCCCGGTCATCGCCGTGGTTGGCAGGAAGGAAGCGGAAGACGGCATGGTCGCCATCCGCCGCCTGGGCTCTCAGGCCCAGACGTTGGTCACGGTCGAGGAGGCCATCCGCATCTTGACCGACGAAGCGACCCCGCCGGATCTGAAGCGCGCCGGCTGATCCGTTGCGCGCGCGAATTCGCGCATAGGAACACTAATGGGATGGATCGCTTGTGATGGGGCGCGCGCCTGCGCTCCATCACAGATGCGAGACCTCACCATGGCCGACAAGACCCTGGGCACCCTGTTCCACGACACGCTCAAAGACATCTATTACGCTGAGCGCAAAATCCTGAAATCCCTGCCCAAGATGGCCCGTGCGGCTCAGTCGCCAGAGCTGAAGGCCGCGTTCGAGAAGCATAAGGGTCAGACCGAAGGCCAGATTGAACGCCTGCAACAGGTCTTCGAGCTGATCGGCAAGCCCGCGCGCGGCAAGACCTGCGACGCCATTGAGGGCATCCTGGCCGAAGGCGACGAGATCATGGAAGAATATAAGGACACCCCGGCGCTGGACGCTGGGCTCTTGGCCGCCGCCCAAGCGGTCGAACACTATGAGATCACCCGCTACGGCACACTGAAACGCTGGGCTCTGGTTTTGGGTTTGAAGGACGCCGCCGCCCTTCTGGACGAGACGCTTCAGGAGGAAGCCCAGACGGACGAAGACCTCACCGGCATCGCCGACGCGACTGTCAATGCGGACGCCATGAAGACGGCCGCCTGATACAGGGATGGGAGGCGGCTGACGACCGCTTCCTGCCTTTCCGCCCATTCCGCGCTGTGTCCGAAGCCGGACACTTCACGCATAAAGCTTAGCGTTCATAGTCTCTTAGTCGGATTTGGGCGACGATGCGTCATCGAACCCCGAGATCCGACGATGACGAACCACACGCCAGGCCAAGATCGCTCATTGCTGCAGCATCTGATTGCCAACGGTCATATGCGGTATCTGATCATCGCCAGTTGGGCGGTCGCTTTGTTTACCGTCACCGATTGGGCGACCGCAGTGTTGTGGTTTGCAGCCGCGACCGCGTCAGGTCTGCTTCGGACGTTCGCCGAACGTGTGCTGGTATTGCGGGATCAGGGGCTTCACAGCCGAATCAAGCTGATCGCCGCCACCATTTCCTGCATCGCCTGGTCAGCGGCGCCGCTGCTCGCATTCATCTACGGCGGCGCCTATGGCGTGCCGCTGGGCGTCGCCCTTCTCATGGCCGGCTATGTGCTGGTCTTCACCCAGATGCGCGCCGCGCCCCGCGAGGCCCTGATCGTGTCGGCGCCCTATTCGGTTGTCGTGGTGCTGCTGTTCGCGAAACTGTGGGGCACGCCGGGCTTTTGGGTGGTGCTCAGCATGATCCCGGTTCTGGCGCTGGCCTTGTTGATCAAGGTGGCCATCACCCAGATGAAGGACAGCGATCTGGAAGCCGTCAACCGCCGCCAGGCCGAACTGATCGCCGAGTTGGAAACCGCCCGTGACACGGCCAACGCCGCCAGCGCCGCCAAATCCAACTTCCTGGGCGTTATTTCACACGAGCTTCGCACGCCGATGAACGGGGTTCTGGGGGCCGCGCAACTGTTGCAGATGTCCGAGCTCAGCGACCGCCAGAAAGAATTCGTCGGGGTCATCCGCGACTCCGGCGAAGGGCTTATGGTGCTGCTGAACGACATCCTCGACATCACCAAGATCGAGTCCGGCAAGATGGAACTGGACTTCGTCGACGTCGAAGCCGAGAGCCTCGCCGCCCGGCTGACGGGCCCGTTCAAGGCCCAGGCCGAAGCGCGCGGACTGACCTTCACGACCGACATCCGCGGCCCGCTGCCGCCGCTTATCAGAATGGACCCGCTGCGCCTGGCGCAGGTGACGCATAACCTGCTGGCCAACGCCATCAAGTTCACGCCCCAGGGCGAGGTTCGCCTGATTATCGACAGCGAGCCGGCAGGCGACGGCCGCACGACCTTGCGACTTGGTGTGGTCGATTCCGGCATCGGTATCGCCGCCGACGATCTGACGCGCCTGTTCCAGCCCTTCTCTCAGGTGGACGGGTCCTCCACCCGCAAGTTCGGCGGCACCGGTCTGGGCCTCAGCATTTGTCAGCGTCTGGCCGCCCTGATGGACGGCGAGATCACGGTGACGTCGACCCCCGGCAAGGGATCGACCTTCACCCTTCACGCGACCTTCGACACGCCTCAGATCGAGGCAGTTCGCGTCGCCGCCTGACTAGAGCCTGACCCGCTTGAGTTGAAGCGCTTCGCGCTTCGACAAGGCGGTGAATCAGGCTCGAGATTCAACATGGACCTTGATTCACGGCCTCAGCGGGATCGCGAAGCGATCCCTCCTCAGCCGATCAAGGTCTAGTCGCGCAGCAACTCGTTGACGCCGGTCTTGGCCCGCGTCTGCGCGTCCACACGCTTGACGATGACGGCGCAGTACAACGACGGCCCGCCATTGGGATCCGGCAGCGACCCCGGCACAACCACCGAATAGGCCGGCACCTCGCCTCGGAAGACTTCGCCGGTCGCCCGGTCCACGATCTTGGTCGAGCCCGACAAGTAGACGCCCATGGCAAGGACCGCGCCCTCGCGCACGATCACGCCCTCGGCCACCTCGGCGCGGGCGCCGATGAAGCAGCCATCCTCGATAATGGTGGGATTGGCCTGCAGCGGCTCCAGCACGCCGCCGATGCCCGCGCCGCCGGACAGGTGCACATTCTTGCCGATCTGGGCGCAGGAGCCGACCGTGGCCCAAGCATCGACCATCGAGCCCTCATCGACGAAGGCGCCGATGTTCACGAACGACGGCATCAGCACGACGTTCTTGGCGATATGTGCGCCGTGGCGGACGATGGCGCCGGGCACCGAACGGAAGCCGGCCGACTGATAATCCGACGCGGTCCAGTCGCCGAACTTGTTGGGCACCTTGTCCCAGAAGGGACCAACGGCGACGGGATGATCCACCGACAGCGGCATGACGGACGGGGCGCCCGCCCGCATGATCTGGTTGTCGTTCAGACGGAAGGACAGCAGCACCGCTTTCTTCAGCCACTGATGCGTGGTCCAGACGCCATCCGCGCCGCGCGAGGCAACGCGCGCCTGCCCGGAATCCAGCAGGGCCAAGGCGGTTTCAACGGCGTCGCGCACCTCGCCATGCGTGGCGGCGGACACCTCGGCGCGCTGTTCCCAGGCGGCCTCGACGACGGATTCGAGATGCGACAGATCGGTCATGCGGCGTCCTTGAAGCTCAGATCGGAAAGGAAGTCGAAAAGGTCCGGGGCCACATGGTCGATATGCGGCCCGATCGGCTTGCCATGGCCGTCGCCGATCAGGACCGTGGCCATGCCCAGCGCCTTGGCCGGCTCAAGGTTCTTGGGCGTGTCCTCGAAGAAGGCGGATCGGTGCGGATCGATGCCGAACTGCTCCAGCATCCGGCGAAAGGTCGCGGGATTGGGCTTGGGCGTCAGATCCCCATCCTCGATGGCGAAGACGCCTTCAAAACAGTCGGCGACGCCGATCCGCTCCAGAACACGGTGGGCGTAGTCGCGCGCGCCGTTGGTGAAGACATAGCAACGACCGGGCAGGGCCTTCAGCCGCTCGGCCAGACGCGGATTGGGCTCGACCCCGTCCAGCGGCACGTCGTGCACCTCGCGCAAAAACCGCTCGGTATCGACCGCATAGTTGGCCATCAGTCCGGCCAGGGTCGTGCCGTGCTCGTCCAGAAACTGGCGCTGCATCGCGGCTGCGGCCTCGGGCTCCAGCCCGACAGCTTCGACCACGAAGGCGTTGATGCGCGCCTGGACCAGCCGCATCAGACCCTGCTCGCGCGGATACAGGGTGTCGTCCATGTCGAACACCCAGGCGCGCACATGCCCAAGGGATGTGGAATGGGGGTCGATCAAGACGCCTTCACCAGCGTGCCGGCGCCGAACTCTGTGAATAGCTCGACCAGCATGGCGTGCGGCCGACGCCCGTCCAGAATGACTACGGCTTCGACGCCCGCACGCACGGCGGCCATGGCGGTCTCCAGCTTGGGGATCATGCCGCCGGTGGCGACGCCCGTATCGATCAGGTTTTGCGCCTCGTCCAGCGTCATCTGACGGATGATGTCACCATCGGCGCCCTTGACCCCCGGCACGTCGGTCAGCAGCAGCATCCGCTTGGCGTTCAGCGAACCCGCGACCGCGCCCGCCACCGTATCGGCATTGACGTTGTAGGTCTGACCGTCTTCAGCCACGCCGATCGGGGCGATGACCGGCACCCAGTCCTCGGTCTCCGACGCGATCAGGCCGGCGATCAGCTTGGGATCCACCTTTGTCGGCTCGCCGACATAGCCCAGGTCGACCTCGTGCTCGATCATGCTGTCGGGGTCGCGCTTGGTGCGGCGCGTCTTCTCGACGGTCAGCAGACCGGCGTCCTTGCCCGACAGACCGACGCCGCGCACGTCCGCCTCCTTGCCGGCCATGGTGATCCAGTGCGCGATCTCCTTGTTCACCGCGCCCGACAAGACCATCTCGGCGACTTCCATCGTCGCCGGATCGGTGACCCGCAAGCCGTCGACGAAGCTGGACTTCACCCCCGCCTTATCCAGCATGGCGCTGATCTGCGGCCCGCCGCCATGCACCACCACCGGATTCACGCCCATCAGCTTCAGCAGCACGACATCGGCGGCAAACTGACGCGCCACAGCGCTCTCGCCCATGGCGTGACCGCCGTATTTGATGACCACGGTCTCGCGGTCATAGACCTGAATATACGGCAAGGCCTCGGCGAGCGTCTTCGCCGTCTCCCAGCTACGTTCTTCCGACTGGCGTTCTGTTTCGTTCATCACGCGCGCGAAATAGCGGGGGATGGGGGCGGTGTCACGGCCTGTATTATTCGCTCGACCATTCAGGCGGCCGCTTGCGACTTGCTTGCAGCCCCTCATGACCTATTGGAGTTGCATGGCCCGAATCTGCGTCGACGGTTTCAATCTGGCATTGCCCCGCCCAACAGGGATAGGGAACTATGCGCGTTCTCTGCTCCACGCCCTGCCTGGTATCGGACACGAGGGAGAGGTGCTTTTCGCACCAGAACTTGACAGAAGCGGACAGGCGATCTTGGACGAAACCGCGATTTTTGCTTTGCCAAAGCTTGGTAAGCTGACTTCGATCGAACGCCTGAGGCGTGAAACGCGCACCTTGAACCGAGCCGCTCTTTGCGCGACCGCATCCCCGCTTGAAGAGACGGGCAAAGTCATCTGGCCAGGCGGAACGGATGGACGCCCTAGAGCTCAACAGCTGTGGTCTTGCCCACATTTATTCACGGACGCGAAGCGCATTTTTCAGCGTTTGGGCAAGCCCGTAGATGTTCGCTTCCACGACGCTAAAAGCCCCTCGGTGATGCACTGGACCTCACCTATTGCGGCAAAGGCACGCAGAACGCCGAACATTTACACCATCCATGACTTGGTGCCGCTGAAGCTACCCTCCTCCATAGACAATGACAAAGAGCGCTTCTACTCGCTCTGCAAATCCATCGCCCGCACAGCAGATTTGATTACGACAGTTTCCGAGTCTTCAAGAAAAGATATCATCGACATACTACAAATAGAGCCATCACGGGTCGTCAATACATATCAGTCTTCCATTTACTTTTCGGCAGACCTACCATCGACTGACTACGTAGAGCGAGAGATTGAAAGTAATTTTGAGCTCCCCTACGGCGGATATTTTCTACATGTTGGAACTATCGAGCCCAAGAAAAATCTCGGTCGGATCATCGAGGCCTATCTAGCCTCCGGCGTGAAGCCCCCCTTAGTCATAGTGAAGTCGCGCGGTTGGCTTGAGCACGATGAACTGGAACAACTGGAGGCGTTGAGACGCTCAAAAGTTACGGCCAACGAACGCGTGCGAATCTTCGAAGGCTTGCCGCCGCATAGATTAGCCAATCTTATAAGCGGCGCCCGAGGTGTGATCTTCCCCTCGCTCTATGAAGGCTTCGGTCTTCCGGTGCTGGAGGCAATGATCTTCGGCGTCCCGGTTCTGACCTCTCATTGCGGCGCTTTGGCGGAAATTGCCGGCGGCGCGGCGATCACAGTCGACCCCTACGACACAGTTGCCTTGGCAACGGGGATTCGTCAGCTGGATGCGGATCAGGATTTAAGGTACGCTTTGCGCCTCAAGGGATTTGAACGCGCTCAGTTCTTTAGCCCTGAGAACTACCAATCTAGGCTCGCGCGGCTTTACCGTAACGTGCTTTAGTTTCTGACCGTGACAGGCGATTCACCCGCCATGCATCGCTTCGCCCACGCTCAATGTAATCCCACACCTCTTTTTGAGACGGACTGCGAAAACCGTTGAATAGCCGAACCCCGTGGGCAGTCCAATGAGGATTGCGAGAGGGATCTAGCAAGGCGTCCGGCCCCCAATGTAGAGCCAGACTGGCCATCTCCCCCTTGGCCCACGCCAGTTTTTCAGATGAATCGGCCTGCCCTCGCGTGCGGGACTCGAAATGGGTTAGGACGAGATCGCCTCGATAGAGCACACGTTCCCCAGCCTCTCGCGCCTTAAGGCAGAAATCGATGTCATTGCAGGCAACCGCATGGTGCAAAGGGTCGAACCCACCGATTGCGTTGAACAAATCTCTACGAACAGCGAGGAACGCACCGCTAACTGCCGCCGCAGCACGTGATCTCGTCCATCGGTCCAGTGGCCCGGCTGCGTCGCTCTGCTCACCCAGGCCCTCGTGCACCGGTTCTCCATTAAAGGAGCCCAACGACAGTCCTGCATGTTGAACGCACCCGCCCGGATAAAGCAGGCGTGCACCCACGACCCCAGCCCCCCTCAAAGCGAAGCTGTCACGCAAAATTTCGTCCCAACCCTCGGTCAACATCTCCATATCATTATTGGCGAAGACGAAAATCTCTTCATTTCGCCTCGCCACGGCAAGATTGTTGAATCGAGACCAATTGAACGGTTCATCCACCTCTAATACATCGACCTTACCGTTTCTGCTCCATTTTCGAAGCAAATTGAGCGCGTCTTTCGATCGACTTCGGTTGTTCATGACGACGATCCGAAGATCTGATTTTCGTTTCGCCTTTTGCAGTAAACTGTTGACCATGTTCCGCAACATCGCCCCCTCGTCTCGCGTCGGAATAGCAACGAGGATTCGATCCCTTCGATCACGTGCGGAATCTTGCCCAAGAACTGATCCTTCGGGCGCGCGACCAACTGTGATTTCAGACCGGGAGGCTAGCAAAAGCGGTACATGCACGACGACGCCCTCGTCAAACGCCTTCATCAGCAAACGGCGCACATCAGAGGGGCTGTTGACCGCACTCTCGGTGACGATGTCGCCCGGAGATTTTGAAAAAAGCGCCATGATGGGCGGTCGCGGCGTAGTCCGCATATCTTCCCTGTCCGCCGCCGAGCGAAAGGCTGGCGCTTCCCAGGTCCGTCCGTGCACGGGATGATCGAAGAACACATCGTCGTCGGAGAAGACGGCGGATACGCGCGCGTCCTCGATCGTGGCAGCCAACCAGGCAAGAGCATGAGGCTCAAGATGAACTCCGGGCGTGAGAAGCAGCCATGGTCCACCATCATCCGGCAACTCTGCCCATGACGAAGCGAACGACACCCGATCATCGTCATGCCCCAAACTTCCAATCGGGTGGTCTTGAAAGTCATCGCAAACGATATGCGCCCGCCAGGTTTCATAACGCGACTCCAGCAAGGAGATCAGGGTGCCGCGCAAAATCGATGGGGGCTGACCTCGACTGTCGAGAAAGACGTTTAGGGTAAGGTTGGGCGACGCGGGAGGCATGTCCTGTTTCAAGCTTCCGCGGAAGCGCGCGTAGGTCTTCATGGCGCGAGCCGTGCCGCTAGCAATGTCGTCCGCTCCGCGAACAGTCGTCAGCATTTCCGCCAACTGCCTGTTAAGAGCACGCCGGCCAGGGCGGATCGCCAAAGCTTCACGGAGCGCGGCCTCCGCCAACTCCACCTCACCCGCGGCGAACAGCGTCTTCGCCAAGCGTGATCGCACAGAAACATCACTCGGGTGGTGCTTTAGATAGGCTCGATAGGCGTCGATAGCTAAAGGCCAGTTCCGCTCGCGCCTAGCCCGCTCAGCATCGCCGATACCTCTACGCTGACGAAGGGCCTCGAAGATCTGCACGCGCCAAGCGATAAAAATACCCAGTACCTGTGACATTGGGTCGGCCATTATATCCGGTCAACCCGGAGCCGGCGAACGAGACTGAGCGGCCGGCCTTTCCATCGTGGCCTCCGGCAGCTATCGAATCTGTATATGCACCAGTATCGACCTAGGAACGAAATGGAGTCCGGAACGATAATGATCTCTCCTGTCGTTAAAATATCCACGAGGCGATTTGTGGATTCGCGAGGCTGGTTTTCCGAAACCTATTCCGAGGCTCGCCTGGTGGAGATGGGGATAGACGTCCGGTTTGTGCAGGACAATCACTCAATGTCCACCCAAGCAGGAACGGTGCGTGGCATACATTTCCAAGGCCCACCCCATGTTCAGGCCAAGCTGGTGCAATGCTTGAAGGGCAGCATAATGGACTATGCCGTAGACCTACGTCTCGGATCCCCTACCTACGGGCAATGGGCATCAGCACTGCTGTCCGCCGAGAATGGAGATCAGCTTTATATTCCGGCAGGTTTTGGGCACGCCTTCATGACCTTGGTCGATGATGTCGAGGTCGCCTACAAGGTGTCCGCCCCATACGCACCCTCTAGCGAGGGAGGGGTAAAATGGAACGATGCATCAATTGCCATTGATTGGCCTCTGGATCAAATCGATGCAAGATTGTCGGCAAAGGACGCGATGCTTCCGACACTCAAATTTTTCAACAGCCCTTTCGAATATAAAGAGGGGGACGCCCCGCTTGTTGCCGGGAAGCTGTAATGTCATCATCTGACGTGCTAAAAATCCTGATCACCGGAGGCGCTGGTTTTATCGGATCAGCTCTGACACGCCACCTCATCGAGACGAGCAGTCACGAAGTACTAGTGTACGACAATCTTACCTACGCCGGGATGATGTCGTCACTTGATCCAGTGTCGTCATCGCAACGATTTCAGTTCGTTCAAGGCGACATCTGCGACGCTCAATCCGTTCAAAAAGCGCTGAACGACTTCCAGCCGGACATCGTTGCTCACCTCGCCGCCGAAAGTCATGTCGATCGTTCCATTGATGGGCCGGGAGGTTTTGTCCAGACGAACGTCGTCGGAACCTTCGTCCTTCTGGACCAAACGCGCGCTTACTTTGAGAGGTTAACAGGGGAACGTCGTAGCCGTTTCCGTTTCCATCATATTTCAACCGATGAGGTCTTCGGGTCTCTCGGGGACACAGGACGCTTTGTTGAGACTACCCCGTACGACCCTCGCTCGCCCTATTCTGCTTCAAAAGCCGCATCGGATCATTTGGTCCGAGCTTGGGGGCACACCTACGGATTGCCTGTGCTCATAACCAACTGCTCAAACAACTATGGCCCGTATCACTTTCCTGAAAAGTTGATTCCGTTGGTGATCATCAAGGCGTTAGCAGGCGAGCCGTTGCCGGTTTATGGCGACGGCCAGAACATCCGCGACTGGCTGTATGTGGAAGACCATGCGCGAGCCCTAAGACTAGTTTTCGAGAAGGCGCAGGTCGGCGAAACCTACAATGTCGGTGGAGATTCCGAACGCACAAATCTACAGGTGGTACGAGCCATCTGTGACGCGCTGGACAACCTAGCGCCCCGCGCTGATGGGGCCTCCTATCAACACCAGATCACCTTCGTGAAGGATCGACCGGGACACGATCAACGCTATGCGATCGATGCGTCCAAAATTAAGCGCACTTTAGGATGGACGCCTGAAGTCACATTCGAGGACGGCTTACATCGAACTGTCTCTTGGTTCGTGTCCAATGAGGATTGGTGGCAGCCAATACTAATGTCCAAAGACGCGACGAGGCGGCGAGGCGAAGCATGAACGCCACGCGGGCCGATGTTTTAGTCACCGGCGCAAACGGTCAGCTAGGCTCCGCCCTCAAAGAAAGCCGATGGCCTACGACGCTTAGGCCTCAATATGCATCCAGACATGTTCTAGACATAACCTCTCACAATTCGGTTGCGAAATGGCTTGATAATTCGTCGTGTCAGATCATCATTAATGCCGCGGCATATACTGCGGTGGACCGCGCCGAGCAAGAAGTTGAACAGGCCTTCCTTATCAACTCCTATGGACCGGCGGTCTTGGCATCGGAAGCACGGAAACGAAACATTGCCCTCATCCACATCTCTACCGACTATGTCTTTGATGGAACCTTCGATCGCCCCTATGCTGAATGTGACCAGCCTCACCCAATCAACGTTTACGGCGCGAGCAAGTTAGCAGGCGAGGTCGCAGCCCTTACAGTCAGACGTTGCGTCGTTCTGCGAACGGCTTGGCTGATCAGCCCTTTCAGCGAGAATTTCGCGAGGGCTATAGTCAAGAAAGCGCAAATGCACGAGCCTATACGCGTCGTCTCCGATCAGATCGGCAGCCCGACTCACGCGAAGGATGTCGCCGAAGCGATCACGACCATCGCAGCCCGTTTAGCAAATGACGCACAATGCCCAACAGGCATCTTCCATTACGTGAACTCGGGACACGCAAGTCGATATGAGCTCGCACACGCTCTGTTGGATCACACGCCGTGGAAAACACCACCTACCCCTTCGTCTACCCAGGACTATAACCTGCCCGCACAACGCCCAATAAACTCTCGACTGAGCAACAATAAGATCGCCACATCCTTTGGAATCCAACCGACCCATTGGCGCGATGGAATTCCACAGCTCGTCGACAGGCTGATCAATATGGAGCCGTCGCTATGAAAGGTATTATTCTTGCTGGTGGGTCGGGAACACGACTCCACCCCATGACGATGGCCGTCTCCAAACAGATGATGCCAGTCTACGACAAGCCTATGATCTACTACCCTCTCTCCACCCTCATGTTGGCGGGGATTCGAGAGATAATGATCATCTCAACACCTCGGGATCTTCCGCAATTTCAGGCCTTATTGAGGGACGGGTCTCAGTGGGGGCTGTCGATCTCATACGCAGAGCAGCCAACCCCAGACGGCTTAGCGCAGGCTTATGTAATCGGTGCAGAATTCGTGGATAGGAAGCCGTCAGCCCTGATTTTGGGCGACAACATCTTCTACGGGCACGGCTCTACCGCGCTGTTCGAGGCCGCTTGCAACCGCCCCAGCGGCGCCTCGGTATTTGCTTATCATGTCAATGATCCCGAGCGTTATGGCGTTATCGAGTTTGATGAGAAAAGGCGCGCCATATCAATCGAGGAAAAGCCAGCCTCCCCGAAATCAAACTGGGCCGTGACGGGGCTTTATTTCTATGACGAGCGGGTGATCGACATCGCCGCAGACCTCACGCCTTCAAGTCGCGGAGAGTTGGAAATCACTGATGTAAACCGCGCCTATCTTGAGCGTGGCGATCTGAATGTCGAGACCATGGGGCGCGGGTTTGCGTGGCTTGATACGGGCACCCCTGAAAGCCTCATCGAGGCGGCGGAGTTCGTTCGTACGATCGAGAAACGCCAGGGCGTCAAGATTGCTTGCCCAGAAGAGATCGCGCTCGATCAAGGGTTCATCAACCTAGTTCAGTTCGAGAAATTAGCCACAGAACTGGGTAAGAGCGCTTATGGCCAATATCTTCGCAAGCTGCTGTCAATACGTCATTGAAATCAGAACTTGAGCTTTCCTAATTGCTCCACATTCGAGATATGAAGCTGTCGCATATACTGAGCGAGGATGTGCATTAAGGATTGATGAATATCTTCGATAACACCATAGTTTTGTGCATCGACATGCAGAGAGACATCGGCCAGCTTCGCAGTTTCGCCGCCAGAAAAGCCCGTCATGGACAATGTACGCATACCCAATGACTTGGCCGTCTTCACTGCATTGATAATGTTTGGAGACGATCCGGACGAACTAATCGCGACCAGTACATCTCCTTCGGAGCCAAGCGACTCTAGCTGGAAGGAAAACATCTGCTCAGAACCAATATCGTTCACAATGGCAGTGATCAATTCGACTGTCGACGACAGGCTGACAACCTTAGGCTTCAGATTTGAGTTGGTCCGAACACCCTTTAGGCAATCGCAGACGAGGTGATTGGCGATAGCCGCTGAGCCGCCGTTTCCACAGCTATATATCGTCCGTCCGGCTTGCGCGGCGTCCGACAACAACCGGCCAGCAGCCGTCATCGCATCTGTCGATACGGTTGCGTGCGCCTCGTTCAGGCGATCAAAATACGCACGTGCGTAATCTCCTGCATGTTCGATACGTTGCGTAGGAAAAAAACTCATCGGCGGTCCATCCGTCAGTTTGGATTGTAGAATAGTATTCTAGATCCAAGCGGCTCAAACCCAAAAGGCACCCGCCTGAGACCCAGGGCTTTTTCAATGTCCGCATGACGATCTTCGTCCGCATAGAACATCATGAAGCCGCCCGCGCCTGCGCCGAGCAGTTTGCCCCCTAGCGCGCCGGCTCCGATCGCTCTGTCGTACCAGTCATCGATCTCGACGCTGCTGATGCTGGATGTAAGCGACTTTTTCAGCATCCAGTTCTCGTGCAGAACTTCACCAAATCCATCGAGATGGCCGGCACACAGCTCATCACGAAGATAATAGGCCAGTTCGACCATTCGCCTCAAAGTATTTTGCTTGTCCGCCTGCGAGGCGGAGACCCTGCATTGCTCGCGTAGGATGTGTGAGGCGCTTCGCGTCCTGCCCGTGTAAAAAGTCACAATCCGACGCTCAAGGGTGTTCTTGATAGTCTCGGACATCACCACCGGAGACACTGCGACGCTGTCGTCAGGTTTGAATTCGATAAGGTTGAAGCCGCCGAATGCCGCCGCATACTGATCTTGCTTACCGATAGGTTCGCCGCATCGCTCGATTTCAACCTCACAACTCTTCTCGGCCAAGGCTTCAGCAGAAACATGGCGTCCAAGATAAGCGGAAACTGCCTGTATCAAACCGACGGTGAAAGAACTTGAAGATCCCAGCCCTGTTCCCTTTGAGGGGATATCCGCAGTGGTGGTGATTTCGACGCCGCCCTCCAGATTCAACATCTCAAAAGTGGCTCGCAACAGCCGATGATCGATTTCCTGAAGAGAAGAAACTTCTTCTGTCTTTGAATAAGCTAGACGAATACCCCCGTCGAATTTCTTATTAACTGTAACATAAACGTATTTGCGAACTGCGGTCGAAAGAACAGCACCTCCGAATTGTCTGTAGAACGAGCTAATATCGCTCCCCCCTCCCACAAAACTCATGCGGAGGGGTGTGCGGCTAATGATCATTATTATCTCTCAGTCCGATAGGATGTGATCGACTGCGGCTGAGAGATCGGCACATCGGAGAGTGGGCTCTACCTCCGGCCATTTCCCATCACGCCCCCCCTCACCTGTTTCAAGCAATATAGTCCGGAGGCCGAAGGCGGCACCAGCCTTCACGTCCGCCGTACTGTCGCCAATCATCCAGGATTGCTGGATGTCTATGTTCATGCGGTCAGCAGCTTGTTCGAACATGCCCGTGCCCGGTTTTCTGCACGCACACGGCCCCTTCAAGGCTGCTACCTCGCCCGGAAAACCACCATCGGGATGGTGCGGACAGAGTTGGACGGCGTCGAACCATCCTCCTTCCGCACCAACTTGGGTTTCAAGGCGTGCGTGGATGGCGCCCATGGTTTGAAAATCGCATTCGCCACGGGCGATCACAGGCTGATTCGTCACCACCACGACGCGATACTCGGCCTCGTTGAGGCGGCGGATCGCATTGCCGACACCCGGAAGGAGATCAAGATCCTCAGGGCGGCGCACATAGTCACGAAGGACGTTTAGAGTGCCGTCGCGATCAACGAATACGACCTTCTGAGCCGCATTGCGTCGCGCTCGTATTGGAACGCCTGACCGAAGGTGCCGCTCCACTTTGTCTAGGCGCTTGGGCGTTCCAAGATCCTTGATGTACTCGAAGCTGACATAGCCATGCAGATGCTGGCCCTTTGCGACCATCGCAGGAAAAAGATCTTTGGCGAAATCGAGCGGAGTACTGGCTTCGCTCCAAGGCTCCAGCGCTTTGCGTTCGCAAATATAGAAGGCCGCATTCACGAGGTTTCTGAGCTCAGCCCCGGGCGGATGAGGATATCCGTGCAGTCCCCGAACATAACCATCTGGATCAATTTCGACCAGGTCGGAATCGGCGGGATGGTCGTTTGGATGAAGGAACAGTGTGACGTCGGCCTTTGCATCCGTATGCGCCTGCATCATTGCTGCGATATCGATATCGAACAGCGTATCGCCATACACGATAAGAAACTGCTCCGAGAGCCACGGCATTACCGCTAGGACCGCGCCTGCCGTACCGCGAGGCACGCCGTCGTCGATCAAACGCGCTTTCGGAGCCCTCGCCCCCCGAGTTTCAAAGAAGGCTTCGATCTGGTCAGCCGCATGATTGACCAGCACAAGGACCTCTTCAATCCCCTGCTCCGCCAGAAGAACAAGCTGCCGCTCCAGCAAGGGGATACCGTCTACGTCTACGAGCGGCTTGGGGCGGCCGTTCAGTCTGTCGGCAAGACGAGTCCCCTTCCCCCCAGCAAGAATAACGGCCTGACGCATCACGAAACCAGTTCTTGCCCAGCGATCTCGCCGACGGCTTGACGCACTGCCTCATGAGAAGAAAGCGTGGGACGCCAACCGGCCTTGAGCAGGTTATCGACTGAATAGCGGAAACGCGGCACGTCCCCGACCCACCCACGATTCTCCTTGCCATAGCGGATGCTCGCCGACGTGTTGACCCGATCTCTCACTGCCTCGGCGATCTCTCGCACTGTGATGCCGGCATCCACGGGGCCGATATTGTATACCAGATAGGCTCCATCCAGACGCGCGATGAAACGCATCGCGCTTACCAGATCGTCGATGTGGAGATAGGCTTTCTGCTGCGTACCGTCACCGAGGACCTCCAAGACGGAGTCATCAGCTTTCAACTTGCGGACGAAATCCCAGATCACCCCGTGGGTGGCGGGAATCCCGATTACATTGGGGAATCTGAAGATGCTGGCTCGTTTCAACCACGCTTCTGACGCAGCGCGAATCTGGGCTTCCGACGCCAGCTTCATCGCGCCATAGTTGGAAATGGGTTGAAGCGGCCCGATGTCCTCGTGAATTTCCGTATCGCCGAAATCACCGTAGATGGCTGAACTGGAGGCAAAGTGTAACGTCCCCATTCCCTTAGCCTTCATCACCTCCAGGATGACGAACGTCGTCATAAAAGTTCGTTCGAGGTCGATGCGAGGATCAGCGACGCCAGCTGGGATATCGGAGTTTGCCGCCAGATGCCAAACGACGCAGTCCGCGCCCTCATATCCCTCAAGCGCCGCCATCAGATCTCGAAAATTGGAGCAGTCCGCTTTTCGAAACGAAAATTCCGGGATTCCGTAAAGCGGGGCGATTACATCCTCGCGACCACGTGAAAGATCATCGATGGCGATCACGGTATGCTGGTCCGCCAGCAGTGAGGCAGCGAGATTTGCTCCCACAAAACCCGCGCCACCAGTGATGATATGTGTGGACATTCCGCCTCGCTCTGATGCTGGACGTAGTTAGCGTATGGCGGTAGCCAGAAGCAACTCGTCGGACGCACCAGCGTCCGCCACAACTCCTGGTGAATCCGGATGACCGAAAAGGCGTTATTGGACGATGCCGCCGCCCAAGCTGCCGCGATACGCCTGGCGGCTGCTCAACGCGACGCAAACGCTCATGTTGACGATATGGAGAGGCTCGACACGTACGCTCGGTCTTTGGAACGGATCGCCTCTCGGGCGATCCAGGATCGGCAATCGCTTAGCTGGCTGGTGGCAAGCCCGCTTCGCTGGCTTGAGCGACATACCATTGCCCGAAGGCCCTCCCTTCCCCTTCTTCCGCTCTCGGAGACTCCAAAGCGCCCCCGCATTATTTTTATAAATGGATGCACGGAGGGGGAGTCTCAAAGATACAGAATCCGAAACTTGATGAGCGGACTTAGAAAACTCGGCGTGTGCTGCACTGAAATAATGTTAAGCGAGTGTCGTCGCATTTTCTATCAAAACATGAACCCTGAAGTCGTTGTTTTTTTCAGATCTTTGAACACCCCAAAGAATGATTATTCAGACGTTATTTTTCGGCTAAAATCCTCGGGAACACGCGTCTTCTTTGATATTGATGATTATGTAGTAGACCCAGAAATACTTGATCAAATCGACGTTTATCGGCGTCTCAATTCAGCCGGGCAAGAATCTTACAAAAATGAGGTTTTGGGATACCTGTCGATGATGAGACTTTGCGGGCGTGCGACCGCTGCAACGCCCCATCTGGCGATCGCCATGGACAGACTGGGCGCGGACACCCGCCACGTTACCAACTCGTTCAATGATGCGCAGCTGGCCAGGTCGATAGAGTTGAATTCGAAAGACAAACGCAGAAACGGAAAGTTTCGTATTTCATATCTTTCTGGAAGCGCCACGCACGGGCAGGACTTTAAAGAATGCGAGTCCGCTCTACTAACATTCTTAAAAGTTCACGGGAACGTAGTTTTTACGCTGGTCGGATTTCTTGATCTTGGAGATCATTGGGAGAGTGTTGCTAGTCAAGTTGAGTTAATCCCATTTACAGATTACGTCGACACACTCGATATACTGAATGATAGTGATCTTACCATCGCCTGTCTCGACGAAAAGTCTTCATTCTGTCAGAGCAAGAGCGAGCTCAAATACTTCGAGAGCGCATTGGTGAAAACTCCAACATTGGCAAGCAGGACGGCGTCGTACCGATCAGCAATAATCGACGGCCGTAACGGTATGTTGGCCTCGTCTCACTCCGAGTGGTTGGAGAAGCTAGAGGCGATGTTCAACTCGCCCTGTCTTGGCCGGGCCATTGGAAATGAGGCGCACGCTGCCGTTCTTCAGCGTTATTCCGACACTTATGCGGCTCGACAAGCCTTGTCGGCCTATGGCATTAGTGAACACTCAGCGTGACGTTGCTTTTTCGCGCCATACGTATCGCTAGAAAACGCCTGCGCTTGTTGGAGAGAGCTGCTGAGAAGCACCTCACTCCACTTCGTGAACATCAGGCACGTCGTTTGCTGCAAGCTCGTCGGCAGCCCTATGAGGCATGGCTTGACGTTAACCAGTCCTCGCGGATTGGTTCGGCGTCGTTGATTCTTGCTCTGTCCCAAGCGGGCAAGAAACCGCCGTCCATTTCGGTCATCATGCCCGTCTATCGCCCGCCGCTAGACGCTCTTGAGGAGGCTATCGCTTCGGTCAAGTCGCAAACATTTCAGAACTGGGAACTTTGTATCGCGGACGACTCCGGCATGGAGTCCGATACTAGGAATTGGTTGCGAGGGAGCACGCACCTTGATCCACGGATCCACCTAACGATACGCGAAAAGAACGGTGGAATAGCTGCAGCGACCAACAGTGCAACCTCGATAGCAAAAAACGATATCCTCGTTTTTCTCGATCAGGACGATCTTCTTCACGAGGACTGCCTTGCAGAAATTGCGCTTTATTATGCGAAAGTTCCATTCGCTGACGTCGTCTATACCGACCATGACAAGATCGACAAATCTGGAAACAGATTCGACCCAGCGTTCAAACCGGGATGGTCGCCAACGCTGTTACTATCACACATGTATTTAGGTCATACGCTTTCGGTGAGACGGGCACTTTTCGAAGATGTCGGTGGAGCTCGTCCCGCATTCGACGGCGCTCAGGATTTCGATCTGGCGTTGAGATTATCGGAGAAAGCCCGTCACATCGGACACATCCCAAGGATCTTATATCATTGGCGCGTTTCACCGGGCTCGACCGCAGCGTCCGGCGACGCAAAACCAGAAAGCCTGCAGGCCGGGCATCAGGCGGTGACCGAGGCGCTCGCTAGACGAAATATTGCTGGCGAAGCGGTGCAGACGGGGTGGTCGCTTAGGCGACGCGTCGGCCTGTACGAAGTGGCTTTCCGTGGCGATCTGCCCAAGGTGACAGTAGTTCTTCCTCGTCTCAATGATCATGAAGCGCTGCAAGCGATGCTAGAATCTTTCGCCAAAACGGATTATCCATCTTGGGATATTCTGACGGACAACGATTTACCATCAAATTGTCACGTCAGTCTTTCGCTGACGCATGTACAAATTGATGCTGAACTTGACGGCGCGGCACGATGGCAGGCGATGGCGTTCAAGACGGATGCGCCATTTGTAATGCTTCTAGCCTCGGGCGTATCGCCATTGTCGAAGGATTGGTTGAAGCAGCTCGTGGGACAGGCCGTAATGGCCGAGGCAGATGTCGTAGGCGGACAATCGCGCCGAAATGGCCGCATCGCTGAGAACGGCTTGGTGCTTGATGGCGCAGGCGACGCCGCTCAACCACGGCTAGAGGGATCCAAGCCCAACACAGCCGGTCCCTATTTTTCAGCACAAGCTGCGCACGAAAGTCTCGCGCCGAGTTCACACGCATTGCTAGTAAAGCGAGACAGACTATTGGCGCTCAACGTATCGAGCTTGGGCGGCCACTCGCCTCTCGTGGCAGTCGCGACCGCCATGACCAAGTGCAAGCCCGGACTTGTCGTCCCTTCGGCGATCTTTGAGACGCGGGAGGCGACCAAGCGCCGCATCAGAACCAGAACCGCGCTGCCGCTCGATCGATATGTGAACGAGAATCTGACGAGGAATGGTGGTGGTTCAGCAAGAGCGGTATGCGTTCCCCTACCAGCGGGCCAAGTCGCAGCCGCTTTGTTTTGCCATAATCTTGCCCATGAGGGGGCTCCGCGCACCTTGGTCGATCTGGCGATCGGACTGAAACGAAAGGGTCGGATCTCCCCAATTCTGATCTCCCCTGCCGACGGCCCATTGGGAGATGAATGCCAGCAGGCCGGGATCCCGGTTTCGATCCTGAAGGCCGATAATCTGTTGACTTGGCCAGACGCCGCTGCGGACCATCTGAAGACTAACGCCGCGGACATGGTGCTGGCCAATTCCCTTCAAAGTTGGCGCGCCCTTGAAGCAGCAAGACTTGCGGGAAAACCCGCAGTGGTATGGCAGCACGAGAGCGACGCTTGGCATTGCTTCTTTAAGAATCTGCCCGATCGAGGTGCACAGGCCTACAAGCTGCTGCAGTCGGCGTACGCCGTCGCATATGTCGCTGAAGCGACCAGGACCGCTTGGAGAGATGTCACGCAAGACAACAGCATCTTCATCCCCACGTCCCTGCCAGATTCGGCAGGAATTCGACTAGCGCCGACCAAGGAAGCCGCTCGACTACATCTCGGCCAGGACCCGAAGACGTTCCAGTTTCTGCTTCCGGGAACAGTGTGTGAGCGCAAAGGCCAGATCGACGCCATCAAGGCGTTCTGCGCTCTGCCGACAGACATCGCCGTGTCGTCTCGTCTCTTCGTAGTTGGAGCTCAACCGGAAGATGCGTATCTGAGGGCGATCAAGGCCGCGCTTGCACGCGCACCCGAACCACATAGATGCAGCATCGTTCTAACAGGCCCCGTCGAAGACATGACGCCTTGGTTCGCCGCCTCCGATGTGGTGGTATGCACGTCGCGAATAGAAAGCGCACCTCGAATCATTTTGGAAGCTATGGCTGCGGGCAGACCAATCGTGACAACGCCCGTCTATGGAATTCGGGAAATGCTCGAACCGGGTTCTGCGCTTTTCTATCAGCCAGGCGAGGACGCAGATTTAGCGCGCCTTATGGCTAAGCTCTACAGCAATGCGGAGGTTAGGGTAGGCTTGGCTACGAGAGCAGAGCGCATAATCCAAGATCGAATCAGTAATGACGAAATGATCAACGAATGGGAACGAATTCTACTTTCGGCTGCGCGATCTACGCTTTAGGAATGATCCAAGAGCGGCGGCTTGCCGTCTCCATCCTGTCGGGTCAGTATGCATTCCCGATGTGTCTATCCAACCGAGGTCGCCTTGCCCTTCTCTAAAGTTACACCCGACGCTCTTTCAACTGGGAAGTGTGGCGTTTGCGCATCTCATGGAACAACATCAAAATACTTGGAATGTAAAAGCCTAGACTCTGGATTTGCTCGACTTTGGATATGTTCCAATTGTTTCGCAATATACAATTCGACGGCAGAAGACCGAGAGATGGATGTTTTAGATTGGCAAAAAAAATGGTCTCAAATTGACGATTTTTACTCTGTTCCGCCACCGCAAGAATTCGAGGCGGCTGTAAAGAATCACGGAGCAGTATTCGACTTCTTCTCCAAGGATTTGGACCGGCAATTTTCAGGATCCTATCTTGAAGTTGGCGCGGGCGGGGGCATGATGGCTGCTGCTGCGGCAACACGATTTCAGGTGGCGAATGTCTTCGACCACGTGACCGATCGGCTTAATCAAGTCAAAGAACGCGTAGGAGATCACTACAGGATTGTCTCCGCTGATGAAATCGCCAGCCTGGAAACCGATACAGTTCTAATATGGCATGCAATGGAGCACTTCCTGGATCCCGGAGCGGTCTTTGAACTATGCGCAAAGACATTAAAGCCAGGAGGCCTTTTCTTCATACAAGTTCCAGTACTTAGCTATGAGCATGTATACCCTGGCCACTACTATTTTTATTGTGAGAGAAGCTTCGAAGTCCTGGCAAAAAATAACAACCTGAGCATTTTGAAGTTTTATTACGACCACGCAATGAATGCTATGACCGTCGCATTGCAGGCGAATACAGTTTAGTTGATGGAATTAGTGAACGCGGCTCAAATGCAATTTTATCAGGGCTAGGGAACCATGGAAGCATGGATGCATGAGCGAAACGCCTAACATTGCAGGAGCTACATTCGACCAGAGGGCATCCATTGTCACACGGTATCGCCCTTGACGTCGCGCGGGCTCGAAATAGTTGATCGTATCGCCGTAGGGTCCCCAGCTAAACTGGAGCGCTACTTCACTAGTGAAGTCAGCAATGCTCCACTCACTATCTACCCGCCAACGTCCTGGAGACAGCGCCAAAAATGGCCCTTCCACAAGGCCTCGGGCGCGACCAGTCAGGTCAATAACGTCGATACCGAACACATCGGCGCCCGGAACACGTAGAAGCGACCCATCCCACTCCGCACAGACATCCGGCCGTGTCGGCAAAATTTCGAAATGCGCCAATGTTTTTTTTGCGCGCCTGACGATATCCGTATTGGGCGAATAGACGGATGCAGTTTCGCTGCGTTTTACATCCCCCAAAAGCGGCACCTGAACCCGATCTTCATCGGCATCGATGAATCTTGCGCCTCGATGGATAAGAAAATCTGCCGCAGCCATAACGCTTGAGGTCAAGCTGACGCACTCATCTCCATTGAGGTTTAGTACACTCTGTATCCACGCGGCGGCTTCGCTGGAAGGTCGTCCAAGCACTACCCATTGATCAACGTCTAGACCCAAAATCTGTGCTGGGTCAGAAGTCACAAGCAGATGATTCAGCTCAGGATCTCGCTCTTCCGAAAGCGAGCCCTCATGCGTCATCCAGCCAGAAGCGGCCGCATGACGGTAAAGGTCACTACGCCATCCCTGCTCATTGTGTGATGGTATTTGGTAGACACCTACAACCGACATAACTTAAGCAGCCCGGAGCCAGGAATATACATCAACAGCCTCTCCGATATCGTCGAACATCTTGGCTCTTCCCCCCTCGACGATAAGCGCGCGCTCACAGACATGAGAGATCAAGTTCATGTCGTGTGATGCAATCAGAAACGCTCGATCTCGACGTGCGCCGAAAAGCTCCTCTGCGCATTTGGCTTGAAAACGAGCATCGCCTACGGCGACAAGCTCATCGATAAGGTAGCAGTCGAAATCGATAGCGAGAGACAGACCGAAAGCCAGCCGGGCTCGCATTCCAGATGAGTAATGCTTGACGGGTCGCTCCAGAGCGGCGCCTAGCTCGGCGAACGACTCGACGCGTTCAAACACCTCATCATAGGATCTTTCGTAGATTCTGGTGATAAAGCGAATATTGTCCAGTCCACTCAGACTGCCCTGAAAGCCGCCGCCGAAGCCGATCGGCCAGGAAGGCGACATCTTCCAGTCTACAATGCCGGCTGTGGGCGCGAGAACACCGCCTAGAATTTTTATGAGCGTGGATTTCCCCTGACCGTTCCGTCCGAGAACCGCCAAACGCTCTCCACGCCCGACATCGAAGTTCAAATCCTCAAAGAGAACCCGTGCACCAGCGCCGGAGTAACGCTTGGACAACCTCCGAACGACCAAGCCCGCATCGGCACCGTTTGTCATGAATGATGACGGCTTTCGCGGAGGCCTGCCCAGACCAGCCATCCCCCGCCATAGATCAAAAGGCAGGTGGCGAAGACAGCCAAGATCGAAAGCAAACGCTTGGGTTGCGAGGCGTCACTGGGCAAGGTCGGATCGACCACGCGATCCAGGTAGAGTTTTTGGCGCCTCGCATCGATCTGCGCCGTTTCGAGAGACGCAGAAGCCGCCGTCACGGCTCGGCTCGCAAGTTCGCGGTTCAGTATCATTGCCTCATAGGCGCCAGCCTTGCGAACTAGTGAATCATTGTCACCCGCGATCCGCCCGCGTTCGACCTCTAACTGCGCGTTGAGCGCCCTAATGCGCCCGTCCAAGGTTGGCAGAGTAGGGCTTTGAGGCGTTTGCTCAGCGACGAGGGCACGTTCAGCCCGCGCAGTCGCAAGCTCGACTGCGAGCTTGCCGATCAGTTCGGTGCTTACGCTCGCAGATTGCTCAGGGTCGAAAAACTGCTCGCGATTTCGGAAAGCCGTCAATTCACCCTGAATGGCGACGAGGCGACTACGCGCTCTCTCCACCGTCATTTCAGCCTGACTTACAGCATCCTGATTTGCACGCTCGTTCAAGTTATTGATGAGACGCTCCCCACCAATGAGCAGCTGCTGTGCGACGGCCTGCGCATCTTTTGGACTGAAAGCTTCCACCCTGAGCGTACTGATGCCGGTGGTCGCGTTATATCCGATGGTCAGATATCCCTTAAGTCCATTATGAAGTTCATCGAAGCTTCCAGACTGCCAAGGCTTGGGCACGCGGGAAAACGGGTCGGCCGCAGACTTCCCATACATTCGGCGCAAATCCAGCGTCCGAGACAATTCCCGAAGCGCTGCAGGCGACTCCACATATTCGTGAACAGCAAACGCGTCAGTCTGCGTAGACGCAATCCCCACACCCTGCAGTGCCACACCCAAAGACGAAGGCTGCTCCTTGGCCGGCGCACGGACAATGAAGCGAGCCTCGGACACATACCGGGGTGAAGCTAGCAGTAAAAAATAAATCGCGGCGATCAACGTCGGCAGCCCGACCACGAGCACCAAGGCGATCGGTACCCGCTGCAGAAAGGCTTTCTTGCCGCTCGCTTCGGCCAAGCCTGGCACAGGTCCCAAATAGGTCAGCTTGGAATCCGACATACGCACTGTCCGCTCGGTTCGATAGAGCGTGGTGAATAGGAGACTCTTATTCGATCTCCAAGTGCTTCTTTGCGCGGCTGACCATGAGCAGCCCGATCACGATGAGGACGGCCGCGCAAGCCAACAAATAGTCGGCATGATAGTAGGTGCTTACGAACTCTCCAAAAACTCCAGCCCGCACCATTTCAACCGCGTTAGGCATTGGGATGTGCAAATATGCGTCGCGATATTTGTCGGGAATCCAGGACGCCATTACAAAGGCGCCCGAGGCGGGGATCATGAGGTACATCACCACCTGAACGATTCGCTCGACGATCTCGTACTGCAGGGCCAACGCGGCAAAGATGAGAGCTATCCCCAGAGCTACCAGCGACATCAAGAACCAGCCGGAATAAAGAAGCAGCACATCGTGAGGCAGACCAACCTGGCCCAGACCGAACAGGACTGCGTAGACGACGAAGAACGCGATGGTTGCGCCCGCGACCTCCATAAGCCACCGTGACAGATAGATGTGCAGCACAGATATCTGGCGATGATAGAGCAGCCCGGCGTTTGCCTGAACTGCACTGAGACAGTGAGAAACGATATGCCGCAACAACAAGAGGCTCATATAGCCGGTCATCAAAAACGGCGCCAGGCGAACACCGTGCTCGTAGGGCGGCTTGATCACCGACCACATGATGAGAACGCCGAAGCAAAACATCAATGGCTCGGCGACGAGCCACATGAAACCTATGCCTTCGCGGCCATACCTTGTCAGCATTTCACGCATGATGAGCGCGCCTATGATTCGTCGGTGGCGGTCGATCTGCTTCAGAACCATGTAGGGAGCTCTCGGTTGGTCTTCGCAACCGGCTAAGCCCTACCGAAGCGGTTTACAAGCGACCTCGGCCCTAGCGGGCGGATCACCCTAGCATTGCCTTGCCTTGGTTTGGGTCTTTCCGTATGCCCTTGCTTTGAAACCCATTGCTCAATCGATGGCGAGGACTATGAAGCCCAAAAGCGCCACGGCGACGACGAACCTCCCGGCCGCGTCGCAAGTCCATTCAGCTGAAACGCCGAGTGCCGATTTTCGCCTTGCCGTCCTGCAATCCGAGCTGAACTTCTACCGCAACAAGAGCCAGCGAGTTGAACGCGACATGCTCGTGCTTCGAGATGCTCTGAATCTGCAGGCTCCTGGAAACGGCGCCAGCCTGCCCTCCAGGAAAGAGCTGCAAAGACTGATTTCCGCGGACCGCCTTTATTCCGCAGCTCACGACGAGCAGCCAATCAGTTCCGAGCATGTAACCGCCTCGTCGGATGCCCTGCCAGACTCGGACCGAGTTCGCATTTATGAACTCGAGAAGCAGATTCATGCATTGCAGGGCGTGATGCGCAGCCCACCGGTCCGATTGGCTAGGCTGTTGTCTGGCTGGGGACGCAATGTGAAACGGGCCTTGCGACGTAGAAGGCGGGCGCGGCCGTGAAGCGGCGCGTCCTAGTCACTGGCGCCAACGGCTATATTGGCCGTCACGTCGTTGAGAGCCTTCTACAGCGCGGCGATATTGTCTATATCACCTCATCAAAGCCAGATGACTTTGGCGGCGAGGTCCGACGGCTTGACCAAAGCTGTTTCGACTTGGACATCGGGCGCATCACCGAGACCTGCGACAGCTGCATCCACCTCGCTTGGCGCGACGGATTCCGACACAATTCGGACGCCCACATGGCCGATCTATCGGCCCACTATCTCTTCCTGAGCTCACTATGCGCTGGAGGCCTGAAGAGCCTCACGGTCATGGGAACCATGCATGAGGTCGGTTATTGGGTAGGGCCTATCGACGAGCACACGCCGACCGATCCCCATTCGTTGTACGGAATTGCGAAGGACAGCCTTCGAAAGGCGCTTACTGCAAATCTGAAAGACAGCAAAACGGATTTTCGCTGGCTTCGCGCCTTCTACATCACGGGCGATGACCGGCACAGCCAATCCGTTTTCGGCAAGATACTCCGGAGTTATGAAGACGGTAAGCGGACCTTCCCCTTCACATCAGGTCGCAATCAGTGCGACTTCATTGATGTTGCTGAACTCGCAAGGCAAATCGTAGCAGCAGATGCACAGTCCAAAATCTTGGGCGTTATCAACTGTTGCTCTGGACAACCGGAGGCCTTGGCTGCTCGAGTCTTGAGGTTCTTGTCCGAAAATGGAATAGCGATGGACCTGCAGTACGGGGCCTTCCCGGATCGGGAATACGATTCGCCCAGTATCTGGGGCGACGCGTCAAAAATTAGGCAAATACTAGCAGCCACCGCATCCGAAATTACGGAGACATGAATTGCGCGTTCTATATATACTCGGATGCAACGAAGGGCCTAGCAAACGATATCGTGTCTTCAATCACATCGAAGCTCTCAAAGCGGCAGGTCATCACGCTGAATGGATTTGGGACATTCACCCCGAGCGCTTGGATTCCGAATACATCTCCTCGTTCTCGATCGTTATAAACTTCCGTGGAGGATATAACGAACGTAGTGGGCAACTGTTTAACTTCGTTAAATCTTTCGGAATCCCGTTAGTCTACGATGTAGACGATCTAGTGTTCGATGCGTCCGCCGTTGATCAGATCGACGTCTATCGACGCATGACACCAGCAGAGCAGCAAGAATACTTGAGCGGAATTCGCTCTATATCTCGCGCTATGAAAAGTGCTGAATATCACACGACCTCGACGTCGTTTCTGGCATCCTACATCGAAAGATACACCGGTAAGGATGCATGGGTCATTCCGTTCGGCCTGAATGATCGCCAAGTGGAGATCGCCGCCCTCACGAACCCTCCTTGCGATTCTCCACGCTTCATTGGCTATCTAAGCGGCACCAAGACACACCAGAAGGATTTCGCCGAGGCGGCGCCCGCCGTGGCGCGCATTTTGAAAGAATATGACGACGTCTATCTCAAGGTGGTTGGATTTCTAGACACAGAAACACTGCTGCCCGGCCTGGAAGACAAAATCGTTAAGGTTGATCTGCTGAATTGGGAGGACCTCGTTCTTGAAACGGCGTCTCTTTGGATCAATCTCGCCCCTTTCGAAATCGATAGCCTGTTCTGCCACGCCAAGAGCCAGCTCAAATTTGTCGAAGCTGCGCTTTCTAGGGTTCCTACCATAGCAAGTCCGGTTCCCTCGTTCGCCGAGAGCATAACCTCCGGCCTGAACGGAATTCTGGCCCGGACCGAAGCCGAATGGCACCAAGCGCTGAGCACCTTGCTGGATAATCATGATCTGCACGAACAAATGAGCCGCGAAGCTCATCGCGCCGCCCTATCGCGCTTTTCCCCTCAAGCGATAGGGCATCGATTGGTGGAGGTCTATCAAGACATTATTCAGCAACATGAAGTCAAAAGATCAGTGAGCGCGCCGAAAGACCGTCACGGTCTTCGCAAGGTCGGCGGCTTGTCGATCACGTGGATCATTCCCCAGCCCTTCGAAGCTTCCGGAGGTCACAGAAACATCTTCCGTGCCATCCGCTATTTGGGCGAGTTCGGCCACACCTGTAAAGTCCACATTCTTCCAGATAATCATAGATTCTCAAATGGGGCCGAGGTTGCCGAGTTTATTACCCTTGAATTCTTCAATCTTTATGCTGACGTTATATTGGGTGTCGAAGATATAGGAAACTGCGATATCCTGGTCTCTACTTTCTGGACGACAGCCTACGTGTCCAAGGATAATTCCGAAAAGGCTGCGTTACAGGTATACTTCCTGCAAGATTTCGAGCCGATGTTCTATCCAATGGGCACCGAATATGTGCGCGCCATGGCGTCTTACGATTTCGGCTTCCACTTCATCACCTCAGGACCTTGGCCTTTAAAAATGCTGGCGGCGACAGTTGGCGAAAAGGAAGGTGATTTCTTCCGCTTCCCGATTGATCGCCAGATATATTACCCCGATGTTATCGGACACGGGTCGCGCATGAAGGTCGCCTTCTTCGCCAGACCGCATATGCCGCGACGTTGCTACCCGTTAGGCGTAGCTGCATTGGCCTTAGTCAAGAAAATCCACCCTGACGTCGAGATAGTTTTCTACGGGGACAAGGGCGAAGCCTATAGCGACGTTCCGTTCGAGTTCACCAATCTTGGAATGACGGAAACAATCGAAGAGCTGGGAGATTTATACAGAACCTCCACGGTTGGCCTGTGCTTCTCGACGACGAACCCGTCTCTCGTGCCCTTCGAAATGATGGCTTGCGGATGCCCGGTCGTCGATCTCTCTGCAAACGGCAACGTCGTCAACTACGACAACGCGGACAATGCCGTGCTGGTCGATCCCACACCGGAAGCTATCGCCGCAGGCATTTGCTCGGTTCTGGAAGATGAAGACCTGCGACAACGCCTGTCTGCCAACGGCATCGAACTGGCTGCTCAGTTCCCGACGGAAGTCGAAATGGCCAAGCTGATTGAAGGGTATATGAAAAGCGCTCTCGATAAGAAAAGAATCAGCCCGTCGCTTCATTCGCAGACAATCGTAAAGCCGATGATTTAGTCTCAAAAACGAGCAGGCTAGGCTCTCGGTACTTCCGCAAGGGCAACTTCCTTTCGGAAGTACTTGGCCGCTACAAATTCAGCAGCGCAGGATCTCCGCCCTGCGCGGCGATGTTGACGCTGATCGCCTTCTCGGCTGCGTAGCGGATAAGGCTGTTCGGCCCGCCGGCCTTGGGGCCCGTTCCTGACAATCCTTCTCCACCGAACGGCTGCACTCCGACCACCGCGCCTGTGATCGAACGGTTGACGTAGACGTTGCCGGCGGGGACCAGGTCGACGACTTCAGCGGCGAAGGCTTCGATGCGGCTGTGGACGCCCAGGGTCAGGCCGTAGCCGCGGGCGGCCAGTTTGCCGGCGACCGACTTCAGGTCGGACGGGGCGTAGCGGTAGATGTGCAGGATGGGGCCGAAGACCTCGCGTTCGAGGAAGTCGGGCGTCGGGATTTCAGCGATGGTGGGGGCGAACAGGTCGCCCTTTTCGGCGCCCATCGGCAGGGCGGCGCGGGCGATGATCTTCGCTTCCTTCGACAGGCGCTCGACGTGGGCTTCGAGGGCCCGACGGGATTCGGGATCGATAACGGGGCCGATGTCGGTCTTGGGATCGGCGGGGTCGGCGACGGTCTGGACCGCCAGAGCGCCCTTCAGGCCCTCGATCAGGGCGTCGGCCGAATCCTTGGGCACATAGAGGACGCGAAGGGCCGAGCAGCGCTGGCCGGCCGAGCCGAAGGCCGACTGGATCACGTCGTCAATGACCTGTTCCTTGAGCGCTGTCGTATCGATGAACATGCCGTTCAGGCCGCCAGTCTCAGCGATGAAGGGGATGATAGCGCCGGGCCGGGCGGCGATGGATCGGTTGATGGCGGCGGCCGTGTCGGTGCCGCCGGTGAAGGCGACGCCGTCGATGCCCAGATGGGTGACCAGCGCGGCGCCGACCGTCTCGCCACGTCCTGGGACCAGGGCCAACAGGTCGGGGTTCAGGCCGGCCTTGTGATAGAGGCGCACAGCCTCGGCGGCGATCAGCGGCGTCTGTTCGGCGGGCTTGGCCAGCACGGCGTTGCCGGCGGCGAGGGCCGCAGCGATCTGGCCGGTGAAGATGGCCAGGGGGAAGTTCCACGGCGAGATGCAGGCGAAGACGCCCCGTCCGTGCAGGAACAGTTGGTTGGTCTCGCCGGTCGGGCCCTTCAGCGATTCTGGGGCGGTGAAGTCGCGCTCGGCCAGCAGGGCGTAATAGCGGCAGAAGTCGGCGGCCTCGCGCACCTCGGCGACGCCGTCGTTCAGGGTCTTGCCCGCCTCGCGGCTGAGCAGGGCGACCAGCCGATCCAGATCGGCCTCCAGCGCGTCTGCCATGGCGCGCAGCACGATAGCGCGCTTGGCGCCGCCCTGTCGGTCCCATTTGACTTGAGCCACGGCGGCCGCCTGGACGGCGGCGTCGATGTCAGCCGTCTCGGCTTCCGAGACATGGCCCAGCACCTGTGATCGATCGAAGGGATTGGTCACGTCCTGGGCGGCGATGCCGGCGCGCAGCTTGCCGCCGATGATCGGGCCGCTGGTCAACTTCTCGCGGTCGACCAGTTCCAGCGCCTTGGCGTGGGCTTCACGGTCGGCGGCCTGAGAGTAATCGCGGCCGAGGGAGTTCTGACGATCGCCGTACATGTCTTTCGGAACCGGAATCTTGGGGTGACGGTCGGGCGCCTGCTCGACCAGGGAAATGGGATCGGCCGCGACGGCCGAGGCGGGCACGCGCTCGTCCAGAAGGGCGTGGACGAAGGAGGAGTTGGCGCCGTTTTCAAGCAGGCGACGCACCAGATAGGGCAGCAGTTCCTCGTGCCCGCCAACGGGGGCGTAGGCGCGGACGATGACGATTTCATCGGCCCAGGCCTCGTGCGCGGCGTCATAAAGCGCCTCGCCCATGCCGTGCAGCCGCTGGTGCTCGACCGTGACGCCGTGATCACGCGCCATACGCCGCACGGCCGCCAGCGTATGGGCGTTGTGGCTGGCGAACTGGGAATAGATAGCCGGCGCGGCCTCGATCATGGCCTTGGCGCAGACCAGGTAGTTCAGATCGGTCGCCGCCTTGGTCGTATAGACGGGATAGTCGGTGCGGCCGAACACCTGGGCGCGCTTGATCTCGGTGTCCCAATAGGCGCCCTTGACCAGGCGCACCATCAGACGACGGCCCGAGCTACGGGCGAGGTCAGCGACGCGTTCGATCGTCTCCAGACCGCGCTTCTGATAGGCCTGAACCGCCAGACCGAGGCCCGTCCAGCCGCCAAGCGACGGCTCGTGCGCCAGCCGGTCCAGCAGTTTCAGCGACAGGGCCAGACGGTCTGCCTCCTCGGCGTCCATTGTGTAGTTGATGTCGTATTTCGCCGCGATCTGGGCCAAGCGCAGGATGCGGGGATACAGGGTCGCCCAGACGTCATCCTCATGCGTCGCCTCATAGCGGGGCGACAGGGCCGACAGTTTCACCGAGACGCCGTGGCCGTGTTCCGGCCCCTGGCCTTTTGACGTCTTGCCGACCGCCTCGATGGCGTCGGCGTAGATCTTCTCATAGCGGTCGGCGTCGGCCATGGTCCGGGCGCCCTCGCCCAGCATGTCGAAGCTGCACAGCCAGCCTTCCTTGTTCGACCGTTTGAGCGCGCCCTGAATGGTGCGGCCGACCACGAACTGCTCGCCCATGATCTTGACCGCCGTGGCCACGGCCTGGCGAATGACCGGCTCGCCCAGTCGACCGGCGATCCGCTTCAGGAAGCCGGGCAGGTCGCTGCGGGCCTCGTCGTCCACATCGACCAGCTTGCCGGTCAGCATCAGACCCCAGGTCGAGGCGTTGACGAACAGGCTGTCCGACTGACCCAGGTGGGCGGCCCAGTCGGCCGAGCCGATCTTCTCGGCGATCAGGCGATCGCGGGTGTCCTCGTCCGGCACGCGCAGCAGGGCTTCGGCCAGACACATCAGGGCCAGACCTTCGCGGGTCCCAAGCGAGAATTGCTGCAGGAAGCTTTCGACGACGCCCTGCTTCTTCTGGCTGCGACGCGCGTGTTCGACCAGGGCCGTCGCCTCAGCGACCACATCCGCCCGTTCGGTCGCATCCAGGGGCATGCGCGCCAGATTTGCGGCGACGGCCTCACGCTCGTCGCGGAACTTATGCGTATCCAGACCGTCCCAGGCGGCCAGGCTCGAAGGCATGAAGGCGGGCGTGGTCATTGGCGACAGATCCTGTGGATTTCAGCCATATATGCCGGAGTTCATTGAAGGTGCTTCGTATGATACAAACCTGAGCCGAAGATCGTTCGGCACACAGCCCAGATTTCCGATGATCGATATCGACGCCGTCGACCGCCGCATCCTGCGGGTGCTTCAGACCGACGCCCGCATCTCCAACGCCGAGCTGGCGCGACGCTGCAACCTGTCGCCCGCCGCCTGTTTCGAACGGGTCAAACGGCTGCGCGAAAAAAAGATCATCACCGGCTACGCCGCGATGATCGACCCGGCTCAGGTCGGCCGGGACCTGCTGATCTTCGTCGAGGTCCTGCTGGACCGCACCACCGGCGACGTCTTCGAAGCCTTCGCCGCCGCCGTCCGCAGCCAGCCGGAGGTGCTGGAGTGCCACATGGTCGCCGGCGGCTTCGACTATCTGATCAAGGCCCGCGTCGGCGACATGGACGCCTACCGCGCCTTCCTGGGCGATGTGCTGGTGCGGATGCCGGGCGTGCGAGAAACGCGGACTTATGCGGTGTTGGAAGAGGTCAAATCGACGACGGTGCTGCCTCTGTAAGGAGGCTAGAAGATACTTTTGATTGTGGCCTAGCTACCTAGAGCTTTACGGCAGGTGACGGACGCTCTCAGTTCCCCTAAGCCTGCACGCACAACAACAAGGTACGACGCCGTCGCCAATGCCGGTTATTTTCCCTGTCATCATGTGCGGCGGTTCCGGCACGCGTTTGTGGCCCGCGTCGCGACCATCGCGCCCAAAGCAGTTCATTCCATTGTCAGGCAACCGGTCCCTATTTCAGGAGACCGTCGAGCGCGTCATCGATTTGGCCGGCTCGGAGGGCAGGCTGATCGTCATTGGCGGCGTTGCGCATCGACAGACGATTTGCGAACAGTTGAAAGAGCTGGGGCGCGACGCAACCATCCTTTTGGAGCCCGAAGCGCGAGAGTCCGCCGCCGCCATGGCCGCCGCCGCTATCTGGACCAAACGACAGCATCCTGATGCGGTGAATTTGTTTGTCGCGTCCGATCACCACATCCCAGACGGCGACGCGTTTTGCGCTGCAGTTCTCACGGCAAGCGAGGCCGCACATACCGGCCGCATCGTCACGTTTGGCGTCGTGCCTTCCGGCCCCTCGTCGGCCTATGGATATATTGCCCCCCGCAGCGAGGGGTTGGCGGAGGTCAAGGCCTTCGTCGAGAAGCCCGACCTCGTCACCGCGGAACGCTACATCGCCGAGGGGTATCTGTGGAACAGCGGCAACTTTGTCGTCCGCGCCGATGTCCTTCAAGACGAGCTACGCCAGGCCACCGCAGGCCTGATCGAGGCCGTTTCTGATGCGCTCGATTCTTCGCTCTCGGACGGCGGCGCGATCCTCTTGGGCCGCAGATTCGGCGATGCGCCGAAGATCTCCATCGATTACGCCGTCATGGAAAAGACTCGGCGCGCCGCAGTCCTTCCGGTGGCGTTTGATTGGTCGGACCTCGGCGCCTGGGACGCCGTTCACCGGTCGGGTGAGGGCGACGTCGGCCTGCATGTGTTCGAGGACGCCGAGAACTGCCTGGTGCGGGCTTGCGACGGCGTTCTGGTCGCCGCCGTCGGCGTGTCCGATCTCGCCATCGTGGTCGAACGCGACGCGGTATTGGTTACCGATCTGGCGCGAAGCCAGGACGTGCGAAAGATCGTGAGTCGATTGGAGGGGCTGTCGCCGCGCCATCTCGACTTCCCGCAGACGCCCCAGGAAACGCTTGAGCAGGGCGCGACGCGCTTCGCGGCGTGGATGCGGCAAACGGCGTTGCCGACCTGGTGCACCTTGGGTCAGAACGCCGAGGGCGGCTTCGAGGAGTTGCTGGCCCAGGACGGGCGGCGACTTCCGGCCTCACGACGCGCCGTCGTGCAGGCCCGCCAGCTCCAGGTCTATGGTGCAGCAGGTCGTCTCGGCTGGTCAGGACCTTGGAGTGCTGTGGTCACATCAGGCTTGGCTTGGACACGCCAGCGCCTCGTGAAGACTGATGGGCGGATGCGGACCCGGTTGTCTTTCTCCGGCGCGCCCGAAGACGACACGACGACCATCTATGATCAGGCCTTCCTTCTCTTCGCCCTGGCCGACATTTCGATCGCCGTGCCCGCGGCATCCGTCGAGGATCAGGCGGCCCAAATCCGCGATCAGGTGGTGGCTTCCATGGACGCTGACGGTGGTGTCGTGGAAACTGGCGACCATCCCTATCAAGCTAACGCGCACATGCATCTGCTAGAAGCGGCGCTCGCGTGGGAGGAGGCAGGAGGCGACTCGTGCTGGGCAGAGCTTTCGGATCGGATCGTCGCCTTGGCGCGCAAACGGTTCATCGATGCCGACACGGGCATGATCCGAGAATTCTTCTCTTCCGACTGGTCTCCGGCAGCCGGCGGCGACGGTTCGCTGATAGAGCCCGGTCATCAGTTTGAATGGGCCTGGCTTCTGGCTCGTTACGCCAGAGCCCGCGCCGACGTTGAGACACTCGAGGTGGCTTGGCGACTGTTCGAGGCTGGCCTGAAGGGTGTTGATCCCTCGCGGGGGGTGGCGATCGATGCGATGGAGATCGACGGCTCGATCCGAAGCGCGCGGGCGCGCCTGTGGCCGCAGACGGAATGGCTGAAGGCCGCCCTGATCCTCGCGTCGTCTTCAGACGACGGTCGACGCGATCTGTACATGATGCAAGCCGCCAAAGCGCAGCGCGCCCTCTGGCGTTATCTGACGCCCGTCGGTCTGTGGCGCGACAAAATGCTGGAGAGCGGCGATTTCATCGACGAGCCAGCGCCTGCCAGTTCTCTCTACCACATCATGGCCGCCTACAGTCAGGTCAGGACCACCCTAGGCGCCCTGCGCCCTGATCTTGCCTCTTCGCTGGATCTGTAGTCAGGGCTCCCGACATCCGTCTCGCCTTCGTCATGCGAACCGTCTAGAAGTTCCGCCCTTACTCAACGGCTCAGGGTCCGCCCGCCTCAATGCGCATCGTTCTGGCCACCGACGCCTGGGAACCTCAGGTCAATGGCGTCGTCCGCACCCTGACGCGCACCGTCGCGGAATGCCGCGGCATGGGCCATGAGGTCGAGGTCATCGAACCCAGTCTGTTCAAGACCATCCCCTGCCCGACTTATCCGGAGATCCGGCTGGCGCTTGGGGCGGAAGAAGAAATCCGCGAGATGCTGCGCGCCTTCGAACCCGAGGCTGTCCATATCGCCACCGAAGGTCCCATCGGCATCGCCACGCGGCGCATCTGCGTGGAATGGAAGCTGCCGTTCACGACCAGCTATCACACCAAATTCCCCGAATATGTCTCGGCGCGTTTCCCGATCCCGGTTCAGGTCGGCTACGCCTATATGAAGTGGTTTCACAAGCCGTCGGGACGTCTGATGGTGGCGACGCCGACCCTGCGCGACGAACTGGTCGAGCACGGATTTAAGAACGTCTCTCCCTGGTCGCGGGGCGTGGACACGGATGTGTTCAATCCCGACCTGGAGCGCATCTACGACGAACTTGGCGGCAAGGACTGGCCGCGGCCCTTCTTCCTGAACGTCGGTCGTGTGGCGGTCGAGAAGAACATCGAGGCCTTCCTGCAACTTGACCTGCCCGGCACTAAGATTGTCGTCGGCGATGGCCCGGCCCGCGCCGAACTCGAAGAGAAATATCCGGATGCCAAGTTCCTCGGCGCCAAGTTCGGCGACGATCTGGCCCGCTGTTTCCGCGATGCCGACGTCTTCGTCTTCCCCAGCTGGACCGACACCTTCGGCCTTGTGATTCTGGAAGCCATGGCCGCCGGAACGCCGGTCGCGGCCTATCCGGCTCACGGCCCGATCGACATCATTCCGGGATCGAACGCCGGCGCAATCGACAAGGACCTCAAGACCGCCTGCCTGCAGTGCCTTGAACTCGATCGCAAGGCTGTGCGCGCCTATGCGGAAAAGTTCAGCTGGCGCGCTTCGGCCGAGCAGTTTGTCGAGAACCTGCAACCCTACCCGGAACCCGAGCGCGGCCGCTTCTGGCGTCGCCTGCGGCGCATCGCTCGCATTCGCAAACGCGCCGCCGCCTGAGCCAATCAGAATGCTCAAGCCCAGGCAGGATCTGAAGCCAAACACCGCCGATTACGAAAACCTGGCCTTTATGAAACCGACAGGCTTTCGCGAATACGACGCGCGCTGGATCCTGGAAAAAGAGATCAACCTTCTCGGCATTCAGGCGCTGGGCCTTGGCCTGGCCACCTATGTCCACGAGATCGGCGTCGCGCCCAAAATCGTCACTGGCCATGACTTTCGTGGCTACAGCCTCAGCGTCAAACAGGCCCTGATCCTGGGGCTGCTGGAAGGCGGGATGGAGGTTCTGGATGTGGGCCTGGCCTTGTCGCCGATGGCCTATTTCGGCCAGTTCGAACTGGATGCGCCGTGCGTCGCCATGGTCACCGCCAGCCATAACGAGAACGGCTGGACCGGGGTGAAAATGGGGGCGAACAAGCCCCTGACCTTCGGCCCCGACGAGATGGGCCGCCTGAAAGAAATCGTTCTCAACGGCGAGGGCGTGGTCCGCCCCGGCGGCAAGCTGGTGCGCGTCGAAGACTTCCGCGAAACCTATGTCGCCGACGTGGCCTTCAAGGTGCAGATCAAGCGTCCGTTGAAGGTCGTCTGCGCCTGCGGCAACGGCACAGCCGGCGCGTTCGCCCCCGACGCCCTGCGCCGGATGGGCGTAGAGGTGATCGAGATGGACACCGACCTCGACTATACCTTCCCGAAATACAATCCGAACCCGGAAGATCACGCCATGCTGATGCAGATGGCCCAGCGGGTGCGGAAAACGGGGGCCGATCTGGCCCTGGGCTTCGACGGCGACGGCGACCGTTGCGGCGTTGTGGACGACACGGGAGAGGAGATCTTCGCCGACAAGATCGGCCTGATGCTGGCCCGGGACCTGTCCAAGGTCTATCCGGACAGCACCTTTGTGGTCGATGTGAAATCGACCGGCCTCTACAAGACCGACGAGGTGCTCAAGGCGAACGGCGCCGAAGTCGTCTATTGGAAGACGGGCCACTCCTACATCAAGCGCAAGACCGCCGAACTGGGGGCCCTGGCCGGGTTCGAGAAGTCGGGCCACTTCTTCATGGCCGGCGACCTGGGTCATGGCTACGACGACGGCCTGGTCGCGGCCGGCGCCGTCCTGGCCATGCTGGATCGCAATCCGGAGAAGAAGCTCAGTGAACTGAAAGCTGCCCTGCCGGACGCCTGGACCAGCCTGACCATGTCGCCCCATTGCGACGACGAACTGAAGTACCGCGTGCTGGAGCGGATCGTGAAGGAGTATTCCGATCTGGCCGCAGCCGGCGGCGAAATCCTGGGCCGCAAGATCGTCGAGGCCATCACCGTCAACGGCGTGCGCGTGCACTTGGACGACGGCTCATGGGTCCTGGTCCGCGCCTCGTCCAACAAACCGGAGCTGGTCGTGGTGGTCGAGAGCATGCGATCCGAAGACGATATGCGCGATCTGTTCCGCAAGGAGATCAAACCGCGCCTGGCCGCCTATCCTGAAATCGGCGCCTTCAATCAGGAAATCTGAAAGATCACAGCGGACTGAACCAATCGCGCCCATGACCGCTTCCCTCTCGGCTGAGGCCAGGAGGGAAGATTGCCGCGTTACTTTTTCCATACCCAGAACGGAGATTGCATCCGCGACGATCAGGGCGAGGAACTGAGGAGCGTTGATGCAGCCCGCGAGGAAGCCGTCGCCGTGCTGGGCGAAATCCTGCGCTATCGGGGCGCATCGTTCTGGACGACCCGCGCCTTCAGCGTCATCGTCACGGACACTGAGGGTCGAACGGTCGTCAGCGTCACGGCGTCCGCATCCGATCAGGCGCCCGAGGGCTGGACATTGACGGGGGACGCGTGATGACCAAGCCTGGCGGCGTCTCGAAGATCACCACGCTGGTCGACAAGTTGTCGCTTCGGGACCGGCTCAATGCCGAAGAGATCGAGGCGTTGAGCGCGGTCCTAGATGCGCCCAAAACCATCTCAGCCGGATGCGATATCGTGCGCGAGCACACCCGCCCGCTGCGCAGCACCCTTCTGATTTCCGGCTTTTCCGCGCGGTATTCCACGCTGGAGGACGGGTCGCGTCAGATCACGGAAATCAATGTGTCCGGCGACTTCATCGACCTTCACAGCCTGTTGATGAAGCAGATGGATCACGGCGTCGTCGCCCTGACCGACTGCGTAATCGCAGAGGCGCCGCACAGCGGCTTGATCGACATCACCGAGCGACATCCACACCTGGGCCGACTGCTTTGGCTGGACACCATCATCGACGCCGCCATCCATCGACAGTGGCTGGTGGCCATGGGCCGGCGCAGCGGCCTGGGCCATCTGGCGCATCTGGTGTGCGAGCTCTACCTGCGCCTCCAAGCCGTCGGCCAGACGGGCGATCTGACCTTCGAACTCCCGCTGACGCAAACGACCTTGGGTGATGCGCTGGGCCTCTCGACCGTCCATGTCAGCCGCCTGATTTCCGAGCTTCGCAGCGAGGGGGTCGTCGCTTGGGCGGGCGGGCGCATCGATATTCTCGACTGGCGTCGCTTGGCCGAGATCGCCGAGTTCGACCCCACCTATTTGCGCCTGCAATCCGAGCCCGTCTGATCACTTAACGCATGTTATCGCACCGAACGGCGATCGGCCTTCTAGACGGGGCATGTCTCAGTCAAACCTCGCGCACGCTCTGTTGTCTGCCCTTGCAGTTCAGGGCCTGGACGAAGGCGACGCGTTCTTCGCCGAGGCTGGCGCACGAACCTCAACCACACAGCATGGCGAAGCTGTCGTCACGCTGATTTTGTCAGGCGTCCTGGCGCGGATCGGGCTCGACGGCGCTCTGTCGCATGGGCTGGCGTCCAGCGACGACGTGATCAACTTCGACGCTGTATTAGGGGGGGGTGGGCCAGAGTCGGCCGTTTGGTTGACGACCGGACGATACCTGACCGTCTCCGCTCGCAAGCTGGCGCAAAAGATCGATCGCGACAGTCTGGTCGAGTTGGCGTTGATTGATCTTCGCCGTCGCAACATCGCCCTTCAGGCTGAGCTTTCGCGCCACGCCACATTAAAAGTCAGCCAGCGCCTGGCCGCCCTATTGCTCGACGTCCACGACCGAAATGGAGGCGACGTCCTCGCTCTGCGTCAAACAGAGCTGTCGCATCTGATGGCTGTGCGGCGCGCCAGCATATCGACCGCCTGCACCGAACTATGCGCCGCCGGCGCCGTGCGGCTGCGGCGCGGCGCGATCCAGATCACCGATGCAGACGCCCTGCGGCGGATGACGGACGAGGCCTATTCGACCGTGACGGATTTGGCCAGGTTGCGGGGCTGATCCACGTCAGTGCCCTTCTGCACGGCGGTGTAATAGGCCAGCAGCTGCACCGGCACGGCATAGACCAGAGGCGCGATCAGCGGATGGCAGTCGGGGGCGTGGATGCGGCGAATGCCGGCGCCGTGCGGATCGGGTGCCTTTTCCGGCGCGATCATGATGACCGGGCCGCCCCGCGCGGCGACCTCTTGTAGATTAGACGCGGTCTTTTCGAACACGTCGTCCAGCGGAGCCAGGGCGATGGTCGGGGTCTCTTCATCGATCAAGGCGATGGGGCCGTGCTTCAGCTCGCCGGCAGCATAGCCCTCGGCGTGGATATAGCTGATCTCCTTCAGCTTCAGCGCGCCTTCCATCGCCAGCGGGAACATGGCGCCCCGGCCCAGGAACAGCACGTCGTCGGCCTTTGACAGATCGTGGGTGACGGCGCGGATGCTGTCGCCCATCGTCAGGGCCTCGGCGATCAGGCGCGGGCTTTCGAACAGAGCCTTGACCAGTTCGGCCTCGGTCGCAGCATCGATCCGGCCGCGCGCCACGCCAGCCGCCACGGCCAGGGCCAGCAGGGCCGCGACCTGGGCGGTGAAAGCCTTGGTCGAGGCGACGCCGATCTCGGGCCCGGCATGGGTGGGCCACAGGACGGCGGCTTCGCGCGCCATCGAGGAAGAGTGAACATTGACGACGGCGGCGGTCTGCAACCCTTGCGCCTTGCACCAGGTCAGGCTGGCCAGGGTGTCGGCCGTCTCGCCCGACTGGCTGACGGCGACCGCCAGCGTCTTGGGCGACACGGCAGGCGAGCGATAGCGGAACTCGGACGCGATCTCGACGTCGCAGGGCAGGCCGGCCAGCTTCTCGAACGCATAACGGCCGATCTGGCCGGCGTAAAAGGCCGTGCCGCAGGCGACGATCTGGATGCGGTCGATGGCGGCGAAATCGACGGGATTGGTCTTGGCCTTTCCCGTCACCAGGTCGAGATATTCCGACAAGGTGTGCTGGACGCTGTCGGGCTGTTCATGGATCTCCTTTTCCATGAAGTGACGATATTCGCCCTTCTCGACCATGGCCGAGGAGGCCGAGACCTGAACGATGGCGCGTTCGACCGGCTTGCCCGCCACGTCGAACATCTGAGCGCCGGCCTTGGTCACGGCGACGTAATCGCCCTCTTCCAGATAGGAGATCTTTTGGGTGAACGGACCGACGGCCAGCGCGTCCGACCCCAGATACATCTCGTCCTCGCCCCAGCCGACCACTAGGGGGCTGCCGCGCCGGGCGCCCAGGATCAGGTCTTCCGTCCCGTCGATCAGCACCGCCAGGGCATAGGCGCCGGTCAGCCGGTCGAGGGTGATCTTGAACGCCTCCAGCGGCGCACGACCCGTATTCAGTTCGGCGTCCAGCAGGTGAGCAATGACCTCGGTATCGGTCTGGCTCTCGAAGACATGGCCCTCGGCCGCCAGTTCGGCTTTCAGCTCGGCGAAGTTCTCGATGATGCCGTTGTGGACCAGGGTGACACGACCGGCCTTGTGCGGGTGGGCGTTCTCCGTCGTCGGCGCGCCGTGGGTGGCCCAGCGCGTATGACCGATGCCGACCGTCGCCGTCATCGGATTTTCGGCCAGCACGGCTTCCAGATTGCGGATCTTGCCCTTGGCGCGGCGGCGCTCGACCGAGCCGTCCACGACGGCGGCGACGCCGGCGGAATCATAGCCGCGGTACTCCAGCCGTTTCAGGCTGTCGATCAGCCGGGGAACGACAGGACCATTGCCGGTGACGCCGATGATGCCGCACATGAGCGAAGGCTCCGAGAAGTGAGGAAAAGGGCGCCGCTTTGCACTGGCGGCGATCCGGGGCTAAGCCACACATCAAGCCCCACCGGCCGTCTATGCAATCTTAAGGCAGGCCGCATCAAAAAAGGGGTTTCGGAACGTTACCCGAAACAAAGGACCAGGCCTTGGGCGACAGAAAATACTTCGGCACCGACGGCATTCGCGGACGCGCCAACACCTATCCGATGACGGCCGAGGTCGCGCTGCGCGTGGGTTTGGCCGCCGGGAAACTGTTTCGCACCGACGACGATCGCCGCCATCTGGTGGTGATCGGCAAGGACACCCGCCTGTCAGGCTATACGATCGAGCCGGCCTTGGTCGCCGGTTTCGCTTCGGTCGGAATGGACGTGCGCACCTTCGGACCCGTGCCGACGCCGGGCGTGGCCATGCTGACCCGCTCGATGCGGGCCGATCTGGGCGTGATGATCTCGGCCTCTCACAACGACTATGCCGACAACGGGATCAAGCTGTTCGGACCGGACGGCTACAAGCTGTCGGACGAGATCGAACTGAAGATCGAGGCCATGATGGACCAGGGCCTGGACCAAGGCCTGGCGCCGTCGAACAAGCTGGGGCGGGTCAAACGGATCGACGACGCTCAGGCGCGTTATATCGAGATCGCCAAACAGGCCTTCCCCAAGCGGCTGACGCTGCAAGGGCTGCGCATCGCCGTCGATTGCGCCAACGGCGCCGGATACAAGGTCGCGCCGACCGCCCTGTTCGAACTGGGCGCCGAAGTCTTCCCCGTCGGCGTGACCCCCAACGGCACCAACATCAACGCCGAGTGCGGCTCGACCCATCCGGCGACCCTGGCCGATGCGGTCAAACGCTACCGCGCCGATATCGGCATCGCCCTGGACGGCGACGCGGACCGACTGATCATCTGCGACGAAACGGGCCGGGTCGTGGACGGAGACCAGATCATGGCCCTGGTCGGGCTGGACTGGGCCAGGCGCGGCCTCCTGACCGGCGGCGGCGTGGTGGCCACCGTCATGTCCAACCTGGGGATGGAGCGCAAACTGAAGTCCGAAGGCCTGACGCTGGAGCGGACCAAGGTCGGCGATCGCTATGTCATGGAACGGATGCGCGAAGGCGGCTTCAACATCGGCGGCGAGCAGTCGGGCCACATCATCCTGCACGACCACGCCACCACCGGCGACGGCTTAATGGCGGCGCTGCAGGTGCTGGCCGTCCTGGTCGAGTCCGGCAAGCCGATGAGCGAACTGGCTCGACAGTTCGATCCGGTGCCGCAAAAGCTGGAGAACGTCCGCTTCACCGCCGACAAACCGCTGGAGACCGACGCGGTCAAGGCCGCCATCGCCGAGGCCGAAGCGGCCTTGAGCGGTCAGGGACGGCTGCTTGTGCGACCGTCTGGGACGGAAAAACTGATCCGCGTCATGGCCGAGGCCGACGACGAGGCGCTGGTGAAGCGCGTGGTGGCCGATGTCGCTGGCGCGGTGCGCTCAGCCTAGGGCTTGCACGCCGCCGGCAGGTCGCCGTCGCGTTCCCACAGTTTGCAGGACCGGTCGATCTCCCCCTGGATCAGATCGCAGGGGTTGGCGGCGTTGCAGGGCGGGCGCGTCGCCGGGCTGACCTGGATACAGCGCTCGACCAGACGGGCCGAGGCTGCGGCGCCGATGGCGTCGCGGCAGGGGACCTCGCTGAGCGGAACCGGCTGAGCGGGCATGTCCGGTCCTTCGGGAATGCCGGTTTCAGTGTCCTCGGCCGGTTTGGTCGCTTCCTTCTCCGCAGCCGCCGGCTTGGCAGGCGCGGCAGGCGGCGGAGCATCCGGCGCCAGCGGAACCGCGTCGATGACGTTACTGCTTGCCGCCGTGTCACCGGACGCAGGCTGATCGGCTGGATCAGCGCGCTGACATCCGGCCATCAACACAACGCAGGCGGCCATCGAAAGCCAGGGGGATCGACGCATCGACTTGTCTCCGGTCAAGACTGACCAAACGAGGATGCCCGTCCGCGCCCCGAGGTGAAACCCCCTATCGCTTCACCGCCGCCAAGGCCGCCTTTTGCAGGGCGAACAGTTCGGTGCAGCCGATCTCGGCCAGCGAGAAGAGCCGGTCGAATTCGGCGCGCGAGAAACCGCGCTTCTCGCCCGTGGCCTGGACCTCGACGATCTGGCCCGAGCCGGTCAGGACGAAGTTCGAATCCGCCTCGGCCTCGGAATCCTCTTCGTAATCCAGGTCCAGCACCGGCACGCCGTCGCACACGCCGCACGATACGGCCGCCACCTGATCCGTGATCGGATCGGCCTTCAGCACGCCCTCGTCGCGCAGATAGTTCAGGGCCAGACTCATGGCCACCCAGGCGCCGGTGATCGACGCCGTGCGGGTGCCGCCGTCGGCCTGGATGACGTCGCAGTCGATCAGCACCTGACGTTCGCCAAGCGCCTTCAGGTCCACCACGGCGCGCAGGGAGCGACCGATCAATCGCTGGATCTCGTGTGTGCGGCCCGACTGTTTGCCGGCGGCGGCTTCACGACGCCCGCGCGTGTGGGTGGCGCGGGGCAGCATCCCGTATTCGGCGGTCACCCATCCCTGGCCCGAGTTGCGCATCCAGCCCGGCACCTTGTCCTCAATCGAAGCGGTCACCAGCACCTTGGTGTTGCCGAAGCTGATCAGGCAGGAACCCTCGGCATAGCGGTTGACGCCGGTCTCGATGGTGACGGGACGCAGTTGATCATCGGTGCGTTGCGAATGGCGCATGAAAGGGATCCTTGGAAGTCTGACCTTGGAAGCTGTGGCGGCGGTGCTTATCCTGAAACCGTGAGCCTGTATGCCCCGAAAAACCCGCCGTTCGACGCCGGCCCATCCCCGAATCTGGCCCTCGCGGGTCTGGCGGGGCTGGATGCGCGGGCGCGCGACATCTTCCGTCGCATCGTGGAATCGTATCTGGAGACCGGCGAGCCGGTCGGGTCGCGGACCCTGTCGCTGGGCGGCATCGCCCTGTCGCCCGCCTCGATCCGCAACACCATGCAGGATCTGACCCTCGCGGGCCTCTTGGCCGCGCCACACACCTCGGCCGGGCGGATCCCGACCCACGCGGGCCTGCGCCTGTTCGTGGACGGCCTGCTGGAGGTCGGCGACCTGACCAAGGAAGAGCGGCGCGAGATTGACGGGCGGCTGGCGGGGCGCGGCCGGAACTTCGAGGCGGCGCTGGATGAGGCCTCCAACCTGCTCTCGGGTTTGGCCGGCGGAGCAGGCGTCGTCTCCAGCCCGGTGCGTGATTCCGGCGTCAAACATGTCGAGTTCGTGGCCCTGGGCGGCGATCAGGCCCTGGCGGTCATCGTCGCTGACGACGGAACGGTCGAGAACCGAATCATGACCCTGTCGGCCGGCGTCACGCCGTCGACCCTGGTCGAGGCCTCCAACTTCCTGAACGCCCGCCTGCGCGGCCGCCCCTTCGCCGACGCCCGGCGCGAGATGACGCAAGAGCTGGAAATCGCACGGCGTGAACTGGACCAGACCGCTGCCCGCCTGGTCGAGGACGGATTCGCCGCCTGGTCAGGGGGCGCCGACCGGGAGCGCGCCCTGATCGTGCGGGGTCGCGCCAATCTGCTTCAGGACCGGGAAGGCCTGGCCGATCTGGAGCGGGTCCGCGTCCTTTTCGACGATCTGGAGCAGAAGGAACAGCTGATCGGCCTGCTGGACGGTGTCGACGCGGCCCAGGGCGTACGCATTTTCATCGGCGCGGAGACACGGTTGTTTTCACTTTCGGGTTCCGCCGTGATCGCGGCGCCCTATATGAGCGGCCGACAGCGGGTTCTGGGCGCCATCGGCGTGATAGGCCCCGCAAGACTGAACTACGCCCGTGTCATTCCGTTGGTGGACTATACCGCCCGGGTGCTGGGCCGGATGCTGGACGGGAACGACAAGTGAGCGACAAGCCCCTTAACGACGAACTGAACGCCGTGGACGCCGACATGGCCGAAACCAATGCCGAACACGGCCTGGACGCCCATCCGTCAGACGATCTGGCGCCGCTAGACGCCGTGATCGCCGAGCGTGACGAGTGGAAGGACCGCGCCCTGCGCGTCGCCGCCGAGATGGAGAATCTGAAGCGCCGTTCGGAGACGCAGCAGAACGACGCCCGCGCCTTCGCCATCCAGCGCTTCGCCAAGGACCTGCTGGGCGTCGCCGACAACCTGGAACGCGCCCTGATGGCTGCGCCCAAGGACGCCGAGGGCGCGACCGCCGGTCTGGTGACCGGGTTGGAACTGACGCAAAAGGCCCTGCTGCAAGCCTTCGACGCCAACGGCCTGAAGCGCGTCGCGCCCCAGGCCGGCGAGGCCTTCAACCCGCATCTCCACCAGGCGATGATGGAACAGCCGTCCGAGACCGTGCCCGGCGGATCGGTGATCCAGACCATGCAGTCCGGTTTTGAACTGTTCGGCCGCACCGTGCGCCCCGCAATGGTCGTCGTCGCCGCCAAGGGATCCGGCGCCCAGGCTCCCAACCCTTATGGCGCCGCCCCCGCCGCCGACGGTCAGGCCTTCGACGGCAAGGCCTGATCCGCAGTCGTCAGGCGGCGTCGGTCAGAACTGACGCCGCCAGGCTCCGATCAGGGCGAACTCCGGCGGCGCGTCTGCGACATGGCGCGGCTCGCGGCTGGCGACCGCTTGCAGCGTCATGCTGGACCCATCCCGCAGCCGACGTTCGCCACCGAGGATGAAGTCGATCTGGCGGCCGCTGGGCGTCGCCGAGAAGCTGCGGCGCGAATAGGTCAGCGGATCGAAATATTCGACCGGCACGTCCGCCAGCATGGCCGAGAAGGTTCCGCGCTCGATCCTGAGCGGCTGAGCCAAGGTGAAGCTGATCCGGTCGCAGATCATCGAACAGCGTGTCAGCAGGCCCAGACGCCAGTTCGAACTGATCGCCGCCTGATCCATCGACAGGAACCGACCCTCGATCCGTGTCGACCCCATCCCCGCCTCGCCAACCAGGCGCAGGCCCGGCCGCAGGGTCCAGTCGCCGCCCAGCGCATAGAAGCTTGTTCGTGACGGCAGGGCGAAGTCGGACCCACCCGGCAGGAAGGCGCCCAAAGGCCCGAGCCGTTCATCCAAGGCGCCGACGCTGAACGACAGACCGCCCTCCGCTCCGCGCCATCCGATCGCCGCGCGACTATAGGTCGAGGCGTCCTGCTCGACACGACGCAGCGGCATCCGGCGATCGCCGCCTCCGCTTTCGCCCGAGACCGTCACCGCGCCGAAGCGCAGGGCGCCCCGCACGGCGTGGTCGGCCTGGGCCAGGGCGGCGAAACCGTCGCCCGCCGCGCCGTTGAACGGCGATGTCGCCCCGCCTTTTCCTTGCCAGACCGACAAATTCATCCGACCCGTGGCGACATCCACCATCGCCTCCTGCCGCGGCTCGTCCCCCATCCAGGGCGCATCATAGAGATCGTAACGAGGCGCGATCGGGTCAGGTCGGGCGCTGGGTTGGGCTGCGATCAGGTTCAATCGACCGCCGCCCGGCAGGGCCAGGGTGGTGGTCGCAGTGGTGTTCTGCTCGAACGGCGCCGCCTGATAGGATCGGCTCGGCGTAGTCGGATAGGCGCCGCCCAGTTGGACGGCGAACATGCGATCGTAGGCGTCGTAGAGCACCGTATTCAGCGCCGTCTGCCGACCGAAAGCGTCCCCGAACGCCGCGCCGACGAAGCTGCCCGGTTCGCTCATGCTGACGATAGAGCTTCCGTCCGCCATCGGCGTCGAGGTCGTTCCGACCGGTCTGAACGCGCCGGCCATGTCCAGCAGGCCGCGCCCATAAACGATGTCCGTGCCGGGATCGCCGGCGTCGCGTGCGGTCGTCAGCAAGATATCCAGAGCCGCACGCGCCGTCAGATTGGGGAAGGCCTGCATCAGCAAAGCGAGCGCGCCGGAGACATGCGGTGCCGAAAAGGAGGTGCCGCTGACCTCCCAGCAAGACGTGCCTTCGCAGCCGGTGACTACTTTTTCACCTGGAGCCGAGATATAGCCGACCGCCGTATCCCCTGCCCGGTTGGAGAAGCTGGACATAGCATCGGTCGCGCCGTGCGATCCAACCGCGATGACGCTGCCAGCGAACCGGGGGTCGATGGCGTAACGCGCGGGCCAGCCCGGATTGGCGTTTCCGTCATTGCCCGAAGAAGCCACGATCACGGCGCCCGAGTTGACGGCGCGCAGCAGCGCCGCCTCGAACGCCGAGCCCAGCCGCCCATCGCCGCCCAGCGACATGTTGATGATCTTGACGCCATTGGCGACGGCGTAGTCCAGCGCGCGCACCAGATCCGAACTGCTGAAACAGACGTCCGTATTCTTGTCCGTGCAGTCAGAGATATCGGTGCGGATCGACAGGATGGTCGAGTTGTACGCCACGCCAATCGTACCGAACCCATTGAAGTTCGAGGCGATCACGCCCGACACGCGCGTGCCGTGGCTGCTTGACGCCACATAGGGCGTGTTGCGTCCGACGACCACGTCCGTCGAGGCGCTGGAAATACGCCCCTCCAACTCGGGCAAGGTATTGGCGATGCCGGAGTCGACGACGGCGACGGTGACGCCGGCTCCGGTCGCCCCGGTCTGCCAAGCGGATTGGACCTTCATATTGGCCAAGCCGTAGTTCCGCAGATACTCGCTCGACGTGACCGAGGGAGGCGGAGGCGGTGGAGGCGGTGGTGGGGGCGGAGGTGGGGGAGGCGGCGGGGGTGGCGGGGGCGGAGGAACGGGGGGCGTAATCGTGCCGCCGCCGCCACCGCCTCCACCACCGCCCCCGCACCCTGCGAGAGGCAGAAAAAGCAGGCCGATACCCAGGACGATCGCCCCGCGAAGCCGCAATCCGTTCACGCCCTACCCTCCCATACTCGGGCTGCTCCCCGCAGCCTTGGCGCCAGTAACGCCCTAATTCTTTAACGCTTTATCGAACGTCGCCAGCAGCTTGGACCAGCCGTCCTTGGCGTCTGCTTCCGAGTAGCTTGCGCGGTAGTCGGCGTGGAAGCCGTGCTGGGCGTCGGGATAGACGACGATCTGGCTGCCGGTCTGGCCGGCGCGGGCCAGGGCTTCGCGCATCCGTTCGACGCTGGCCAATGGGATGCCCTGATCGTTGCCGCCGTACAGGCCGAGCACGGGCGCCTTGAGATCGTCGGCGATGTCGACCGGCCAGGGTTGGCCCGAGGAGATCTGAACCGGCGTGGCGTCTGCGGCGGGCGCCAAGCGGCCGTACCAGGCCACACCCGCGCCGATCGCGGCAAAGCGGGCCGCCGCCTGCCACACCACCTTGCCGCCCCAGCAGTAGCCGGTGATGCCGACCTTGCCGTCCTTGGACCACGACTGCTGGCTGGCCCATTCCAGCGTCGCCGACAGGTCGCCCATCACCTGCTCATAGTTCGCCGCCCCGACGATCTGCATGATCCGCTGCATGTCCGACAGCGGCGCGGGATCCTCGACCCGGACGAAGAAGGCCGGCGCAATAGCGGCGTATCCCTGCTTGGCCAGACGGCGGCAGATGTCGCGGATATATTCGTGGACGCCGAAGATCTCTGACACCACCACCACGACCGGGAACGGGCCGTCGCCCGCCGGCCGGGCGACATAGGCCGGAAGCTGGAACCCGTCCGGGGCGGCATAGGTCACGGTCTCGGTGGACAGACCCTCGGCGTCGGTCGTGATGGGCTTGGCTTCCTTGGCCAGGGCCGCGACCGCATAGCCGGAAAAGAGCAAGCCACCCAATGCGCCCAGTTTTCGACGACTCAGTTTCAGATCGTCGGCGGTCTGGCCTTCGGGGCGGATCAGCACGGTCATGGGACGCTCCAACGCGGGAAAGACGTCAGAGCATCACGGCTGACGGCAGTCGTCCAGTCACGATAAGGCGCGCTTTAAAACGGGAAGAAGGGCGCTCAAGCAGTCCGATGCCGCGCGTCGAGCGTTAGCGCCCTTCCTTCCAAGATTAGTGCCTGAAGACCCGCACGCCGGTGAAGGCCATGGCGATGCCTTTCTCGTCGGCGGCGGCGATGACCTCGGCGTCTCGCATCGAGCCGCCGGGCTGGATCACCGCCGTGGCCCCAGCCGCGACGGCTTCCAAGAGGCCGTCGGCGAAGGGGAAGAAGGCTTCGGACGCGCACGCCGAACCCTCGGCCAGCGACTGGCTCAGCCCCTTGGCTTCACCCGCCTCCTTGGCGCGAATAGCGGCGATGCGGGCGCTGTCGCGACGGTTCATCTGGCCGGCGCCGATGCCGGCCGTCTGGCCGTCCTTGGCGTAGACGATGGCGTTGGACTTGACGTGCTTGGCTACGGTGAAGGCGAACAGCATGTCCTGGATCTCGGTCGGCGTCGGCTGGCGCTGGGTGACGATCTTCAGGTCCGAAGGCTTGATCAGCGACCGGTCGCGGCTCTGGACCAGGAAGCCGCCAGCGACCGAGCGGAACACTTCGCCCGCGCCGTGCGGATCGGGCAGGCCGTCGGTGATCAGCAGGCGCAGGTTCTTCTTTGCCGCGAAGACGGCCTTGGCCTCATCGTCGGCGCCGGGGGCGATGACGACCTCGGTGAAGATGCCGGTGATGGCGCGGGCGTCTTCGCCGTTCAGCGGACGGTTGACCGCGATCACGCCGCCGAAGGCTGAGACGGCGTCGCATTCCAGCGCGCGAGCATAGGCTTCGGACAGGTCCTTGCCCACGGCCACGCCGCACGGGTTGGCGTGTTTGACGATGACCACGGCCGGCTGTTCGAACTCGGCCACCAGCTCATAGGCGGCGTCGGCGTCGGCGATATTGTTGTAACCCAGCTCCTTGCCCTGAACCTGTTCGGCATAGGCCACGCCGGGACGACGCTCGCCGGTGCGGTAGAAGGCGCCCGTCTGGTGGGGGTTCTCGCCATAGCGCAGGGTCTGGGCCAGAGAGCCCGCGATGGACTTGCGGGCCGGCGCGGCATCCTCGATTTGACCGGCGAACCATCCGGAGACGGCGGCGTCATAGGCGGCGGTGCGCGCGAACGCGCGGGCGGCAAGGCGCTTGCGCAGGGCCAGATCGGTCGAGCCTTCGGCCTTCAGCGCCTCAAGGATCAGGCCGATGCTCTCGCCGTCGACGGCGACGGCGACATAGCCGTGGTTCTTGGAGCCCGAGCGGATCATGGCCGGGCCGCCGATGTCGATATTCTCGACCGCCGCCTCGAACGCGCCGCCGGCCGCGACGGTGCTTTCAAACGGATAAAGGTCGATCCAGACGATATCGATGGCGCCGATGCCGTGGTCGCTCATGGCTTGGGCATGGTCGGCGGCGTCACGCACGCCCAAGAGGCCGCCGTGAACGATGGGGTGCAGGGTCTTGACCCGGCCGTCCATCATCTCGGGGAAGCCCGTCAGATCGGCCACGTCCTTGACCGGCAGGCCCAGCTTCTCGATCGCCGCGCGCGTTCCGCCGGTCGAGACCAGTTCGACGCCCAGATCGTGCAGGGTGCGGGCTGCGTCCTCTAGCCCGGCCTTGTCGGACAGAGAGATCAGGGCGCGTTGCGGCTTGACCCGATCAGGGGCGGGTGGAAAGTCGGGAGCGGCGGGCATGGGCGGCGTCCGTGATGGCAGGGGAGGATGGCGCGCCGTCTAGACCCAAACCGCTTCGCCGTCACCCCACGGACGGTTTCAGGTCGGTTCGCCGCTTGCGCCGGCCGGGCTCAACTTCCAGCGGATCTTGGTCTCGCTGTCGGTGCGGGCCGAGCCGCGCACCACGATCTGAAGGGAGCGGCGGGTCAGGCCGGCGTCGATATGGACGCTGGGCTCGATGGCCACGTCCGGACCGTCGGTCCTGAACCACCAGCCCCGGCCCGAGGCGCCGCGCAGCAGGATCGACCGCCGGTCGCGCGCCAGAGAGGCCTGCACTCCCGGCTCCAGATGGAAGCGGATGGCGTAGGGCGCCGCGATCTGGCGCACCATCTCCTTGCGGCCTGGCGTGGGAAACAGCTTTTCTTCGGCGCGCAACTCGTCCAGGCGCTGGTCCAGATAAAGCCGGCGCTGATGGTTCAGGCCGAACAACTCATTCCAGCCGTCGTGTTCCATCTCCAGCCAGACGGCGCCGTCGCCGTCGCGCAGGTCGGTGGTCACATGGATCGGCGGTCCGACCAGGCGCGGGCCCAAGAGCTCACCCTTCCAGCCGCCCAGCGGTTCGTTCAGCGATCGCTCGCCCAAGGTCAGGGTCGAATGGGCCGGCGTCAGCCGCAGGGCCTGGCGGTCGGTCGAGGCCGGCGTCCACCCCGAGCCGGTCACCAGACGATCCTTGCCGCAGGCGATCTCCAGCGCCAGCGGCTGGGCGCAGGCGGCCGCCCCCCAGGCGTCGCGCGCCGGCGGGGCGGTGTCGGCGATGATGGTGAGCAGGGGGCTGGCGATGCGCGTCAGGCCGGCGACCGCACCGGTCGCTGCAGGCGCTACGTCGCTGCTGGCCATCGCTTCGTCGTCGTGGGCGCAGGCGGCCGCGACGCGTTCAATGGTGGAGGGGCCGCCGCCCTGGAAGCTGGCCAGACGGCCATCGGGCAAGGTTAGCAGGCGCAGGCCCTGCGTCAGCCGGGCGATGGCGGCCGAGACGCTCTCCGGCGTCGGTTCGGAAAGTTGCGACAGGGCGTCGTCCAGCGTCAACAGGTCGAGCAGCAGCTCAAGCCCCGCCTCGGGACTGCGCGAGGCGTGGCCGCCGTCGGCCTGCACCGTCGTCTTCAGGGCGCCGTCCAGCCGCGACAGCGCGCGGCGACGCAAGGCCTGCCCCGGCGCACCCACCAGCACGCAGCCGCCGATGGCCGCCGCCGTCAACCGCTCGGCCCCGCTGGCAAGACCGCCGGGCGGGCGCAGCAGCTGTCGGGTCTGGCGCGCCAGACTGTCGGCCAGTTTCAGTCGCTCGGCCTCTGTCGCGACGGCTCCCATCCGCCGTGCGCCGCACGCCAGATTGACGACCCGCCGCGCCAGGATTTCCGGTCCCCAGGCGAAGGGCGACCATCGTGCGAAGGCGTCGGCCCAGGCCAGGGTCAGACGCAGCGCCTCGCGCGCCCCACGGTCGCCTTGAGCCATCAAGGCCGGCAACCAGGCGAAGGCGTGAAGCTCGACCGCGAATGGCCGCGAGGGACTGGGCCGGTTCCACGGATCGGACGGCGGTTCGACCTCCATCGAGGCGCCGGCCAGCATGAAACGCCCGGCCAGGACATTGCGCCCCGGCGCCGGATCATGAGGGCGGAAATCGCGCGGCGTGGCGGCGAACGCGGTCACCTTGCCTCCGCCCAGAGGCGACCCCAGCGTCAGGCCGTAACCGGGCAGACCGTAAAGCTCGATCCACAGTTGCCGCGTCGCCAACCGTCCGGCGATGGCGGGCCACAGGCCGGGTCCGGCGATCGTGTCGCCCGACCGCACCGGCGTGCGCACCGGCGCGCCAGGCAAACCGGGGATCTGACCCGAAGCGACGTCCAGCGTCGTTTCCTGGCCCCGCGGGGCGAACGGGCCGAGCGGGCTCACGAGAGGCTCGGAGAAGCCGGCGCGGCTTTCAGGGCGGCGATATTGGCCGCGTAATCGCCCTTGAACACGAACGAGCCGGCGACTAGCGCATCGGCGCCGGCGGCGACGCAGGCCCCGGCGTTGGCGGAGGTCACGCCGCCGTCCACCTGGAGGTGAGCCGACGAACCGGCGCGGTCGAGAATGGCCCGCGCGCCCGCGATCTTCTTCAGCGAACTGTCGATGAATTTCTGCCCGCCGAAGCCCGGGTTGACCGACATGATCAGCACCAGATCGACCAGATCGACCACCTCTTCCAGGATCGACAGCGGCGTCGCCGGATTGAACACGACGCCGGCCTTGGCGCCCAGCTGGCGAATGCGACCTAGGGTCCGGTGCAGGTGCGGACCGCTTTCAGGGTGAACGGTCAGGACGTCGGCGCCCGCCTCGCGGAACGCCTCCAGCCACGGATCGACCGGCGCGACCATCAGATGCACGTCGAACGGCAAGGCCGTGTGCGGCCGGATGGCCTTCACGATGTCGGGGCCAAGCGTGATGTTCGGCACGAAATGCCCGTCCATCACATCGACGTGGATCCAGTCGGCGCCCGCCGCCTCGAGCGCGCGGACTTCTTCACCCAGCCGCGCGAAATCGCTGGCGAGGATCGACGGGCAGATCAGAGGGGTAACGGCCATGGCCTTCCGGATAAGGCGGGTTGCGGACAGGAGCAACCGACTTGGCGAGAAAGCCCTGACATGTTCTACTCTTGTTCACGCCAGATCTGCGCAGGAATTTCTTTTATGTCGATGCAAGACCCGTCCGCCGCCGAGCCCGTTCGGGTGTTCGAGGACGGCTCAGGCGACCGCTTCCTGATCTATGGCGCGCATGACGGCGCACGGGTCGAAATCCGCTTCGACGGCGATGCGCTGTGGATGAGCCAAGCGCAGATAGCGAGCCTGTTTGGCCGTGATGTCTCAGTCATATCAAGGCATATCGCGGCAATCCTGGAAGAGGGCGAGTTGGGCGAGGCCGCCGATTTGCATTTTATGCAAATTAAGGGTCCCGCTGATCGGACCGTCAGAGCCTACAGCCTCGATATGGTGGTCTCAGTCGGCTACCGGGTCAGTTCGTCTCAGGCGACCCTGTTCCGTCGCTGGGCCACCGCCGTGCTGATCCGGTTCGCCACGCGCGGGTTCGTGGTCGATGTGGAACGAATGAAGGCGGGCGGCGAGCAGGATCGCATCCGCGAACTGCGCGACATCATTCGCGACATCCGAAACGAGGAAGCCAATCTCTATGCGGAAATCCGTCAGATCTGCAGTCTGTGCCAGGATTATGATCCCAAGTCGGATGCTTGGCGCACCTTTTACCGCAACACTCAAGCCAAGCTCTGCTATGCGGTGACTAGCCACACGCCTGCGGAAGTACTGATGGCGCGCGCCGATGTGGCGGAGCCCGACATGGGTCTTCAGACTTGGAAGGGTGAGCGAATCGCTTGGGCCGACGTGACCGTGGCCAAGAACTTTCTCGCGCCTGCGGAAGTCCGCGAGTTGAACCGCCTGACCGACCTGCTGCTGACCATATTCGAAGACCAGTTGGAGACGGGCCGTCTGACCACAATGGCGCAGGCTTCCGAGCTTCTGGATGCCCAGTTGAAAGGGTTGGGCCGCGTGGTTCTGTCCCACGGCGGACGTGTGTCCAAGGACGAAGCCGACCGCCACGCCAAGGCGGCGTACAAGGCCTTCGACATCCAGCGGCGCGCGCTGGAAAAATCACGGGTGCAGCAGGAATACGCAGACCTGAGAAAAGCCGCCGACACCCTGCCCGCTTCGAAGCGGGCGCCTAAAAAAACCTAGGCGATCCGTTCCAGCCTTGCCGCGAAGAAGCCGTCCAGTCCGCCGTGTTCGGCCCACATGGAGGGCAGGATGCGCAACCAACCTTCGGGCGTCAGCGCCTCGGGCGGAGCGCCGACGGCGGTCGGATCGGCGGCGACGGTGCGGAAGGCAGGATTGCGGCGCAGGAAGGCGATGATCTGGGTCTCGCCCTCCTCACGCTCCAGCGAGCAGGTGCAATAGACTAGACGGCCGCCCGGCTTCACACGCTCGGCGGCGGCGTCGAGCAGTCGGTGCTGGACGTCCGCCAATTTGGCGACCTCTGCCGGTTTGGTGGCGCGCAGGACCTCCGGATTGCGGCGGAAAGTGCCCGTCGCGGTGCAGGGCGCATCCAGCAGGACGGCGTCGAAGGTGCGGGCGTCCTCCCAGTCCTCGGCCGGGACGGCGACGACTTCGGCGGTCAGGCCGGTCCGCTCGAGATTCTGCGTCAGGCGTTTCAGGCGCGGGGCCGAACGGTCGAGCGCGACGACCGAGGCGCCGGCGGCCGCCAGTTGCAGCGTCTTGCCTCCAGGCGCGGCGCACATGTCGATCGCCGTCTCGCCGGGCTTCACATCCAGCAGCCGGCCGGGTACGGCGGCGGCCGCGTCCTGGACCCACCAGTCGCCGTCCTCGAAACCGGGCCAGCCGGCGACATCGCCGCGACGGCCGGTGCGAACCGTGCCGCCGGGCAATGCTTCGCCCTCGACAGCGGTAGCCACCGCGGCGGGATCGACGCCAGGCTTCAGGCTGAGATCGGTCGCGGGTTCTTCGCGCGCGGCCAAGGCCAGACCCGCCAGGGCGGCCTCGCCATAGGTCGCCTTCCAGCGCGCCGCGATCCAGTCCGGCAGATTGCTCTCGGCCGTCGTCAGGCCGGGGCCTTCACGCCCAACCCCGCGCAGCACCGCATTGACCAGGTTCTTGTAAGGCCGGGTCTTGGGATCGCGCTCGGCCAGTTTCACCGCCGTCGAGACGGCGGCGAAGGCGGGCGTATCCAGCACCAGGGTCTGGGCCAGGGCGATGCGCATCAGGGTGCGCACAGCCTCGGGCGGCGACTTCTTCAGGCGCCGATCCAGGATCTGGTCGATCTCGCCCAAACGGCGCAGGGCCGCCATGGCCACGGCCCGGGCGAAGGCGCGGTCCACCGGCTCCAGCCCGCGTGCGGCAGGCTGAGACAGCGCTTCGTCCAATCCGTTGCGCTTCTCCAGCGCGGCGTTCAGCAGGATGCCGGCGACGACGCGGGCTTCGACGCCGATGTCGTCCTGCGACGGACCTTTATCGGCCTCGGCCGAGGCCGGGCGCGGGCGGCCCTTGGTGGCCATGCGACGGCCGCGCGCCTGCGAGCTCTGCCCGCCCCGTCCCTCGGCGCTCATACGGCCACCTGCGCGCCCAGCTCGACCACGCGGCCGGGCGGGATGTGGAAGAAGTCGGTCGGATTGGCGGCGTTGCGCATCAGGAAGATGAACAGCTTGTCCTGCCACAGCGGCATGCCCTGACGCGCCGACGGGATCAGCGAACGGCGACCCAGGAAGAAGCTGGTCGACATGATGTCGAACTTCAGCCCCTGCTTGCGGCACAGGCCCAGCGCGCGCGGCACGTTCGGCGTTTCCATGAAGCCGTAGGTGACCGTGACCTTCTTGAAGTCGTCGTTGATCGGCTCCATTCGCACCCGGTCGGCTTCCTTGACGCGCGGGCGCTCGGAGGTGCGCACGGTCAGGATGACGTTCTTCTCGTGAAGCACCTTGTTGTGCTTGAGATTGTGCATCAGCGCGACCGGCGCGACATCGGGATCCGAGGTCAGGAAGATGGCCATGCCCGGCGCACGGTGCGGCGGACGGGCCTGAAGCATCTCGATCAGATCGTTCAGCGGCAGGCTGTCCTTGCGCGTCTTGGTCGTCAGAATCTGCGTCCCCCGCACCCAGGTCCACATCACCACGACCAGCAGGGCGCCCAGCACCAGCGGCATCCAGGCCCCGTCCGGAATCTTCAGCAGGTTGGACGTCAGGAAGACGCTGTCGATGAAGGCGAACGGAATAAGGGTCCCGGCCACCGCCCACATCGGCCACTTCCAGCCCTTGCGGATGACCGAATAGGCCATCAGCGTATTGACCAGCATGGTGCCCGTCACCGCCACGCCATAGGCGGCGGTCAGGTTATGCGAGCTCTGGAACACGACCAGCAGCACCAGAACCCCAACCATCAGGAAGGTGTTGACCGCCGGCACGAAGATCTGGCCGGCCTGGGTTTCGGAGGTGTTCTTGATGTCGATGCGCGGCAGTAGGCCCAGTTGCACCGCCTGCTGCGTCACCGAGAAGGCGCCGGTGATCACCGCCTGAGAGGCGATGACGGTCGCGGCGGTCGCCAGGATCAGCATCGGCCAATAGGCGAACTGCGGCACCATATTCCAGAACGGGTTTTCGGACGCGGCCGGATTGTCCAGGATCAGGGCGCCCTGGCCCAGGTAGTTCAACGTCAGGCACGGCAGGACGAAGGCCAGCCAGCCCATGCGGATCGGCGCCTTTCCGAAATGGCCCATGTCGGCATAGAGGGCCTCGGCCCCCGTGACGGCCAGGAAGACGCTGCCCAGGATCACGAAGCCCAGGAAGCCGTCGTTGAGCAGAAGCATGACGCCATAGTGGGGCGACAGGGCCCGCAGCACGCTGACGTCGTCGAAGATATGATACAGACCCAGCGCGCCCAGGCTCAGAAACCAGACGGCGGTGATCGGGCCGAAATACTTGGCCAGGCTGGCCGTGCCGCGTGACTGGACCAGGAACAGAGCGATCAGGATGCCGGCCGAGATCGGTACGATGAAGGAATCCAGCCGCCCGGCCAGACCCGGCGCGTCCTGCAGGCCTTCGACGGCGGACAGGACCGAGATGGCGGGCGTGATGATGCCGTCGCCGTAGAACAGGGCTGCGCCGCAAACGCCCAGAATGAAGATCCAGGCGCTGCGTCGCCCGACCGCGAACTGGGCCAGCGCCATTAGCGACAGGGTGCCGCCCTCGCCCTTGTTGTCGGCGCGCATCAGGAAGAAGACGTATTTGAACGTCACCACCACCATCAGCGCCCAAAACGCCAGCGACACGACGCCGATCACGGCCAGATCGCCGCCGACGCCGGAGCGCGCATGGTCGATCGCCTCGCGCAGGGCGTAGAGCGGGCTGGTGCCGATGTCGCCGAACACCACGCCGATCGCGCCGATGGTCAGGGCCCAGAAGCCGCCGTGCTTGGCGGCCTGGCCGCCCGGGATGTGGGATTCCGGACCCGTGGCGTGGGTGGGCTTGTCCGGCGTGTTCGACGCGGGCGAGGGAGCGCTCGCGTCGTGGGGAGTGTCCCCGGCCATGCGTATCCTCCGGGTCTCCGACGCGGCGTCGGTCCCTTCAAAGCGGCGAGCCTTTAGGCCCATTCCACGCGGTCTTCAATCGCGCCGCAGCGGATTCGGTTTCGGCGTTCTGCGGCGCGATTTGTGATTCGGCCCCTGAACGCCTATTTTCGCATCAGGAACAGAACCATGTCAGACAGCCAACGCTTCCCCGTCGCCGCCCACGCCCTGGCCTATATGGCCCACAAGGGCGCGTTCGGGCCTGCGCAGGCGATGCCCAGCGGCGTGCTGGCGTCCTCGATCCCGACCAATCCCGTCGTGGTGCGCCGTGTGACCGCCCTTTTGGCCAAGGCCGGGCTGATCGCCACCCGTCCGGGCGCGACCGGCGGCTCCTGGCTGTTGCGTCAGCCCGAGGACATTCGGCTGGATCAGGTGCTGAAAGCGGTGAACGGCTGCGCCCACATCGGTTCGCCCCCTGCCGGCGCCAAGGGCTGCCCGATCAGCGAACATATTCCGCGCCAGGTCGCCAAGGCCCTGACCGCCGCAGACGAGGCCGCGACCGAAGCCCTGTCCAAGATCACCATCGCCGACCTTCTGGCCGACAACCCAATCTCGCTGGCGGCCTTCGCGCCGCACAAGTCCTGCCCCGTCGCGGCCTGATCGCGCCGTGAATCGAACCGTTCTGATCACCGGCGCCTCGGCCGGCATCGGCGCGGCCCTGGCCCGGACCTATGCGGCCGAGGGCTGGAATGTGATTCTGACAGCGCGTCGCCAAGGCCCGTTGCAGGTTCTGGCTGACGACGTGACCGCCGCCCACAGCGTGACCGCGACCGTGATCCCCGAAGACTTGTCCGATCCCGCGGCGCCCGAGCGGCTGGTCGCAGCAATCGCCGCGCGCGGCCTGACCGTCGACGGCCTGGTCAACAATGCGGGATTCAGCCGTGTCACCGGCTTTCTGGACACCGACCTGAGCGCCTACCGCGCCATGATCCAAGTCATGCTGACCGCGCCGGTCGAGCTGTCGCGCCTGTTGCTGCCCGGCATGATCCAAGGCGGCTTCGGCCGGGTGCTGAACGTCGCCTCCCTGGCCGGCCAGATGCCGGCGACCGGCGGCGACACCCTGTACGGACCGATCAAGAGCTTCCTGATCAAGGCGTCGCAGGGCCTGCATCTGGAAACGCAGGGGACCGGCGTTCACGTGACGGTGCTGAACCCCGGCTACACCCTGACCGAGTTCCATGACGTCAATGGTTCGCGCGAGCAGGTCTCCAGCGCCTATCCGGCTTGGATGTGGATGGACGCCGCGCGCGTGGCGCGCATCGGCTATGACGCCTGCGAGGCCAACCGTCCCAGCGTCACCCCCGGCGTCATGAACAACGTCATGGCCGGACTGGCCCGCTTCCTGCCCGATGGCCTGGCGCTCCGCATGGTGGCGAACCATGCGAAGCGGCTGGACCGGATCTGATTAGATGTGGATGGCGTGCCCGAGGGCGCGCAGGCTGGCCTCGTGGAAGGCTTCGCCCAGCGTCGGGTGGACGTGAATCGTCCCGGCGACGTCTTCCAGAACCGCCCCCATCTCCAACATCTGGGCGAAGCTGTTGGACAGTTCCGACACATGCTGGCCCACTGCCTGGATACCCAGGATGCGGTGGTCGCCCTTGTTCGCGATCACTCGCACGAAGCCGCCGTCCTCGCCCGCCTCGATGGCCAGGGCGCGGCCGATGGCGGCGAAGGGGAAGACCGACTGGATCACATCGTCACGGCCCGCGACCTCGTTCGGGCCCAGACCGGCCGAAACGATTTCCGGCTCGGTGAAACAGACGGCGGCGATGGTGACGGGGTCGAAGATGCGGTCATGGCCGGCGATGATTTCGGCGACCACCTCGCCCTGGGCCGAACCCTTGTGCGCCAGCATGGGTTCGCCGGTCAGGTCGCCGACCGCCCAGACGTTCTTCATGCTGGTGGCGCAGCGCTGGTCGATCTTCACGAACGGCCCGGCCATGGCCACGCCCATGTTTTCCAGCCCCCAGCCTTGCGTACGCGGACGCCGACCGACCGTGACCAGCACCTTGTCGGCGTCCAGTTGCAACGGCTCACCGTCCTTCGTCGTGATCGACAGCTTACCGTCGCCGAAGCCCCCGGCGCGGGCGCCCAGGTGCAGCTCGACGCCATGCTTCTCCAGCCACTTGGCGACCGGATCGGTCAGGGCCTTGTCGTAGAGCGGCAGGATGCGGTCGGCCATTTCGACGATGGCCACCTCGGCGCCCAGCTTGCGATAGGCGATGCCCAGCTCCAGCCCGATATAGCCGCCGCCCACGACGACCAGCTTCTTGGGAACCTCCGACAGGCTCAGCGCCTCGGTCGAGGAGATGACGTCGCCGCCGAACGGCAGGAAAGGCAGTTCGACCGGCTCGGATCCCGTCGCCAGGATGACGTGTTCGGCGGTGATGCGGATATCGCCTTCGTCGGTCTTGACCACGCAGGTCTTGGCGTCGGCGAACTCGGCCCAGCCCTTGATGACCTTGACCTTGGCCTTCTTCAGCAGGGCCGCGACGCCCGCGTTCAGCTTACGGACGATGCCGTCCTTCCACGCGACCGTCTGCGACAGATCGATCGCCGGCGCCGCCGCCGTAATGCCCAGGGTTCCGCCGCCGGCCGCCTTGGCCACCGTTTCGAACTTGCCCGCCGCATGGATGATCGCCTTGGACGGAATACAGCCGACGTTCAGGCAGGTGCCGCCCAGCCCGTCGCCGCCGTCCACCAGCACGGTGTCGAGGCCCAGCTGGCCGCAACGGATACCCGCGACATAGCCGCCGGTGCCTGCGCCGATGATCAGGACTTTGGTTTTCAGATTTTGAGTCATTTTGGTCTCGATAGAGGCTGGCCAGCTCTTGCTGCGCGCCAGTCGCTCATAAAGCTTTCGATATACTCCGCGTCAGCCTTCACAACGTAGAGCCGACGCCTGTCCGCCTCTGCTTCAGGGCTCGCCATCACGATAACCTTCGAGCCATTTCGCGGCTCACCTTCGTCATCCATGAGGAAAAGCCAATTCGTGCAAGCTCCCGCCTCATATGATAATCGGAACGGCTGCGGCGACACTGGCCCCCAAACAGCCAAGGTCGGCCTCACAGTGAAATCGACATTGTCACCGTACTGGTCATGCCAAACTGTGTTTTCGATCCTCGCTTCATAGACGCTTGTCACGGCGCGAAGGTCGCGCGCTCGGGCTTCGAACTGATCACCCGGGGCCGGCACGCAAGCTAGAACCGGTGCGCCGGTGATCGCAGATGTCAATGCCAACACGCCCAGAAGCCGATGCATGGCATCACCCCATCCACAGCGTCGCGGGGTTCTCCAGAAGCCCCTTGATCCGCTGGACGAAGACCGCCGCATCATGCCCATCGACGATTCGGTGATCGAAGCTGGACGACAAGTTCATCATCTTGCGCACGACCATCTGGCCGTCCTTGACCACGACCCGTTCGGCGATCTTGTTCGGACCAACGATGGCGACCTCGGGGTGGTTGATGATCGGCGTGTGGACCACCCCGCCCAGCGTGCCCAGCGAGGTGATGGTGATGGTCGAACCCGACAGCTCTTCACGCTTGGCCGAACCGTCCTTGGCCGCGCCCGAGACGCGGGCGATTTCCAGCGCCGTATCGTAGGGGTCGCGCGCCTCGGCATGACGGACCACAGGCACCATCAGGCCATTCGGGGTCTGTGCGGCGATGCCCAGATGGACCGGGGCGTGTTGGGTCAGGACGCCGGCGTCGTCGTCATAGGTGGCGTTGATCTGGGGCTGATCGCGCAGGGCGACGACGATGGCGCGGGCGATGAAGGGCAGGACGTTCAGCTTGGGCTGATCCTTGGACTTCGTCGCGTTCAGGTGAGCGCGCAACTCCTCCACCGCCGTCATGTCGATTTCCTCGACATAGGTGATGTGGGGAATGCGGCGCACGCTCTCGGCCATCTTCTCCGCAATCTTACGGCGCAGGCCGATGATCTTGACCTCGGTCGTCCCTTGCGCCTTCGCATAGGTCGAGCCGCCGCCGGACGGCGCCGACGCAGGTTGCGAACCGCCGCGCGCGATGAAGCCGTCCAGATCCTCGTGCGTGATCCGACCCGCCGGGCCGGACCCGGGCACGAAGGTCAGATCGACGCCCAGGTCCCGCGCGCGATTGCGCACGGCCGGCGAGGCCGACGGGCGTTCGCCGGGCGCGCGGCCGGTCAGGGCGGGAACAGGCTTGGACGGCGCGGTCGCTGAAGTCGCCCTTTGGGTCGTCTCACTAGCTACGGAAGACGCCGTCGAACTCTCGGCCGGCTTCGGGGCCGGTTTCGGCGCCGCGACGGGCGTCGAGACATTGCCCTTGCCCTCGACATCGAACGCGACCAGCGGCCCGCCGACCGGCACGGACTTGCCCGCCTCGCCGTACAGGGCGACGACCGTTCCGGCGACCGGCGAGGTGATCTCCACCGTGGCCTTGTCGGTCATGACATCGGCCAGGATCTGGTCTTCCTCGACCGCATCCCCGACCTTGACGTGCCAGCCGACCAGCTCGGCCTCGGCCGTGCCTTCGCCCACGTCGGGCAGTTTGAAGACGTAATTGCCGGATGTCGGCGCGGCGACAGCGGGGGCTGCCGTCGTTTCGACCTTCGGCGCTTCGGCGACCACGGGCGCGGGGTCCGGTTTGGCGACGGCAGGGGCGGCAGGCGTCGGGGCGTCATCGGCATTGCCCGCCCCCTCGACCTCGAACTCCACCAAGGGACCGCGAACCGGCACCATGGCGCCGGGTTCGCCGTGCAGGGCGACGACCTTGCCGCTGACCGGAGCGGTGATCTCGACCGTGGCCTTGTCGGTCATGACGTCGGCGACGATCTGGTCCTCGGCGACGACATCGCCGACCTTGACGTGCCATCCGACCAGTTCGGCCTCGGCGGTGCCTTCGCCCACGTCGGGCAATTTGAAGACGAAACGACCCATATCAGCGACCTCCCGTCATGACGCTCTTCAAGGCGTCTGCGACCCTTTGCGGTCCGGGGAAATATTCCCATTCGAAAGCGTGCGGATAGGGCGTGTCCCAACCGGTCACGCGCGCGATCGGCGCTTCAAGCGAATAGAAGCAGCGCTCCTGCACCAGGGCCGACAGTTCGCCGCCGAAGCCCGAGGTCTTGGGCGCCTCATGCACGATGACGCAGCGGCCGGTCTTCTTCACCGAGGCTTCGATGGCTTCGATGTCCAGCGGCACGAGCGAGCGCAGGTCGATGACCTCGGCGTCCACGCCCGCGTGCTCGGCACCGGCCAGGGCGACCCAGACCATGGTGCCATAGGCCAGGATGGTGACGTCGTTTCCTTCGCGCATCACGCGCGCCTTGCCGATGGGCTCGACGTATTTGCCGGTCGGGACCTGGGCCAATTCTTGCGACTTCCACGGGCTGACCGGCTTCTCGTGCCAGCCGTCGAACGGCCCGTTGTAGAGGCGTTTCGGCTCGAAGAAGACGACCGGATCGTCATCCTCGATGGCGGCGGTCAGCAGGCCCTTGGCGTCGTAGGGGTTGGACGGAATGACGACCTTCAGACCCGCGATATGGGTGAACAGGCTTTCGGGCGACTGGCTGTGGGTCTGGCCGCCGAAGATGCCGCCGCCGTAAGGGCTGCGCACCGTGATCGGCGAGGTGAACTGACCGCCCGAGCGGTAGCGCATCTTGGCCGCTTCCGAGACGATCTGGTCGTAGGCCGGGTAGATGTAGTCGGCGAACTGGATCTCGACGACGGGACGCAGCCCATAGGCGCCCATGCCGATGGCGGCGGCGACGATGCCGCATTCCGAGATCGGGGCGTCGAAGCTGCGGGTCAGGCCGTGCTTCTGCTGCAGCTTGTCGGTGACGCGGAAGACACCGCCGAAATAGCCGGCGTCCTCGCCGAACGACAGGACATTGGCGTCTTCGGCCATCTTGACGTCGATGGCGGAGTTCAGCGCCTGGATCATGTTCATGGGGACCACGCCCGCGCCCGTCGCTTCCGAGGCGGGGGCGGCGTTCTGGTCGACCATGTCGGGCTCGACGCCGTCGTTGCGATCGGCGTCGGTGAAGGTGGTTTGCTCGCTCATGGTCAGACCCCCACCTCGCGGCGCTGTTCGATCAGGCGCCAGTCTTCGGTCGCATAGACCTCTTCGAACATCGTCTTCACGCTGGGGCGCGACTGGCCCAGGGTGCCGATGGCTTCGGACTCCTTGCCGGCGGCGCGGACCTGCTCGACGGCGTCCTTCAGCGCGGCGGCGTGACGCTCGTCGTCCCATTCGCCGATGACGGTCAGATGCTGGCGCAGACGTTCGATCGGATCGCCCAGCGGCCATTTCTCATGCTCGTCGCCGGGGCGATAGCGGCTGGGGTCGTCGGAGGTCGAGTGCGGGGCGCCGCGATAGGTGAACAGCTCGATCACCGTCGCCCCCTGGTTCGACCGCGCCCGTTCCTCGGCCCACTGGGTCGCCGCCCAGACCGCCAGGAAGTCGTTGCCGTCCACCCGTAGGGCCGGCAGGCCGTAGCCGATGGCCTTGGAGGCGAAGGTGGTCTCAAGCCCGCCGGCGATGCCCTGGAAGGAACTGATGGCCCACTGGTTGTTGACGACGTTCAGGATGACCGGGGCGCGATAGACGGAGGCGAAGGTCAGGGCGTTGTGGAAGTCGCCTTCGGCCGTGGCGCCGTCGCCGATCCAGCTGATGGCGATCTTGTCGTCGCCCTTGTAGGCGCTGGCCATGGCCCAGCCGACGGCCTGCGGCACCTGCGTGCCCAGATTGCCGCTGATGGTGAAGAAGCCGTAGTCCTTGGCCGAATACATGATCGGCAACTGGCGGCCTTTGATCGGATCTTCGGCGTTGGAATAGATCTGGTTCATCATCGCGACCAGCGGATAACCGCGCGCGATCAGAAGCCCCTGCTGGCGATAGGTGGGAAAGCCCATGTCCTCGCGGCTCAGGATCATGCCCTGGGCGACCGCGATGGCCTCCTCGCCGGTGCACTTCATATAGAAGCTGGTTTTGCCCTGGCGGTGGGCGCGGTGCATCCGATCGTCGAAGGCGCGGGTCAGGATCATGGCCTTCAGCCCCCGGCGCATCGTCTCGGGATCCAGGCGCGGGTTCCACGGACCGACCGCAGCGCCCTCGTCGTCCAGCACCCGAATCAGGCGGAAGGCGAGATCGCGCATCTGATACGGGGTCGATCCGACCTCGGGCCGCTCGACCACGCCGGCGGGGTCCATCTGCAGATGGCTGAAGTCCGGCGTATCGCCGGGACGGCCGGACGGCTCCGGCACGCGCAACGACAGGGGCTGGCTGTTCTTTTTGTTCATCTTATCGTTCATGCGGGCGTCCATATCCGTTCTGGGGTCCGTCCGTGTTTCCTCTGGACGTGTGATAACACGCCGCTTAAGCAGGTGCTCGCTCAATTTGACCTTGCGCAATCCCGATATCGGGTATTTTATTTCGCGATAACTATAATCGGAGAAACGCATTGGCCGACGAACTCGACCCCATCGACGCCCGCATTCTGGATATCCTGCAACAAGACGCCGGGCTGTCGGTCGCAGAGGTCGCCGATCGCGTCGGGCTGTCGGCCTCGCCCTGCTGGCGGCGGATCAAGCGGCTGGAAGACTCCGGCCTGATCACCAAGCGCGTCACCCTGCTGAACGCTCAGCTGCTGGGCCTGGACTTCGAGGTCTACGCCATCGTCAAACTGATGCTGCCCTCGGCGGACAATCTCAATGTCTTCGAGGCCGCCGTGGCCAAGTGGCCGGAAGTGGTCCAGTGCGCCACCATCACGGGGCGCGAGGACTATGTGCTGCGCATCATCACCTCGGACATGCACGCCTTCGACCTGTTCCTGCGCGAGAAGCTGCTGGCCCTGGGCATCGTCTCGGACTGCGAAAGCCACATCGTCACGCGCGGCGTGAAGAATGTGACCGCCCTGCCTCTTGGCATCATCACGCCTCACGTCGGATAACGTCGCTCAGGCGGCGCGGGCCGCACTGGGAGCCGATACATGATCGAACTGGTGATCGACGCACGCCGCAAGGACCTGGGCGGGTTCGAGGTCGGGCGCGTCCTGCCCTTCCATTCGCGCCGGATGGTCGGGCCCTTCATCTTCCTGGACCAGATGGGACCGGCCGAGTTCGCGCCCGGCGCCACGGCCATCGACGTGCGGCCCCACCCGCATATCGGCCTGTCGACCCTGACCTATCTGTTCGAGGGCGAAATCATGCACCACGACAATCTCGGCTACGATCAGGCGATCCGGCCGGGCGAGGTCAACTGGATGACCGCCGGCAAGGGCATCGTCCATTCCGAGCGCACCGATCCGCTGAAGAAGAGCAAGGGCGGGCCGATGCACGGCATGCAGGCCTGGGTCGCCCTGCCCGACGAGGCTGAAGAGATGGACCCGGCCTTTCATCACCTGGGTGAGGACGCCCAGCCGGCCTACGAGAACGGCGGCCTGTTCGCGCGGCTGGTCGCGGGCGAGGCTTACGGCGCCAAGGCGGCTGTGCCGGTGTCTTCGCCGCTGTTCTATATCCATTGGGAGCTTCAGCCCGGCGTGCGCACGGCGCCGCCGTCCGGCAAGCGCGCCGGGGGCCCAAGCGGAGGCATGAGCGAGCGCGCCCTCTATGTGGCCAAGGGCGCCATCGAGGTCGGCGACCGCACCTTCCACGAGGGCCAGATGATCGTGCTGGAGCCGACGGCCGAACCGACGGTCAAGGCCCTGACCCAGTCGACCGTCATGGTGCTGGGCGGAGAGCCGGTGGGGGAACGGCTGATCTGGTGGAACTTCGTCGCCTCCAGCCAGGCCCGCATCGATCAGGCCAAGGCCGATTGGAAGGCGGGCCGGATGACGCTGCCGGACGCCGATGATCTGGAGTTCATCCCCCTGCCCGACGAACCGGCAAAGGCGCAGGCGGAGCCTGCGCCAGTGACGCCCAAGCCGACCGATCCGGTCTAGAGGGCAAGCAGAAGGTGACGCGGCAAGGTCGGGTCGCTACATGCGGCCTATGAACTTCGATTTCGACGCCCAGGTCACCGCCGCCCTGTTCGACAACACCGGCGCTGTCTTCGCCCTCGGCGACGGCTCGGTCCGGTTCGAGGACCGGACGCGGGTGGAGGCGCACGACGGCGCCGTGCTGTGCGCCTGCGTTCATCCGTCCGGCGACGGGATCGTCACAGGCGGCGATGACGGCAAGGTCGTCTGGACCCGTCGCGACGAGGACCCAGTCGTTCTCGCCACGACCAAGAACCAGTGGATCGACGCCATCGACGCCTCGCCGGCCTCGGGTCTGATCGCCTTCTCCTTCGGCCGCACCCTGTCGGTGATCGACCCCAAGGAGGTCGGCTTCCGCCGCGACTTCCAGCATGAGCGCACCGTCTCCGGCGTCGCCTTCGAGCCCAAGGGCCGGCGCATCGCCACCTCGACCTATGGCGGGGCGGCCCTGTGGTATGCGCGGATCGAGAAACAGCAGCCCGTGAAGCTGGCCTGGGCCGGATCGCACACCGGCGTCGCCTTTTCGCCCGACGGCGCCTTCGTCGTCACGACGATGCAGGACAATCAGATGCACGGCTGGCGCATCAAGGACGCCAAGAACCTGCGCATGGGCGGCTATCCGGGCAAGGTGCGCTCGATGGCCTTCCTGGCAAATGGTCAGCTGATGGCGACCTCAGGCGCGCAGGGCGCGGTCCTATGGCCCTTCATCGGATCGAACGGACCGATGGGGCGCGAGGCGACCGAGATCGGCTATGACGACACCACCCTGGTCAATCTGGTCTCGGCCCGCGCCGATCAGGGTTTGCTGGCCGCCGGCCTGACCGACGGTCGGGTCTGGGTGGCGCATCCGGCGGCCCAGGGTCTGAATTTCGTCAAGGCCGAGAAGGGGTCGGCCATCGTCGCCCTGTCGCTCAGCCCCGCCGTCGACAAGGTGGCCTGGGCCGACGCAGACGGCGCCGCCGGGGTGTTGATCCTCTGATGGCGACGGGCCGCAAGAGCTGGCGTCGCGTGGTGCTGACCGCGCTTTTGATCCTGGCCCTGATCCCGGTCGCGGGCGTGCTGATCGTCGCCATTGTCCCGCCGCCGCCCACCATACTGATGCTGCGTCAACTCGCGAGGGGCGATGGCATGGACTATCAGTGGCGCGGTCTGAACCAGATTTCGCCCAACCTAGTCAACGCGGCCATCGCCGCCGAGGACGCCCGGTTCTGCAGCCACCACGGCTTCGACATGGAGGCGATCCAGAAGGCCCTGGACCATAACGCCGAGGGCGGGCGCCTGCGCGGCGGATCGACCATTAGTCAGCAGACGGCCAAGAACGTCTTCCTGTGGCCCGGCCGCGACTGGATCCGAAAAGGTCTGGAGGCGGGCTACACCGTCCTGATCGAGGCCGTGTGGTCCAAGCGCCGGATCATGGAGGTCTATCTGAACGTGGTGGAATGGGCGCCCGGCGTCTATGGCGCCCAGGCTGCGTCGCGCCACTGGTTCGGCAAGGACGCCCGCGATCTGAGCCCGCGTGAGGCGGCGCGTCTGGCCGCCATCCTGCCGGCCCCGCGCCGTTACGAAGCCGCCGCGCCCGGCCCCTATGTGCGTAGGCGCGCCTCGCGTGTTCAGGCCGCCATGGGCACGGTGCGCAACGAGGGTCTGAACACCTGCGTCGTCGGCCGCTGAACCGTCATGCTTGACGGGCGACCGGGCCTGACCTCTCCTGCCCGCGCTGTTCAGGAGATCCACCATGAAGCGTCAGATGATGACCGCCGTCGCGGTCTGCGCCCTCGCCTTCGCCGCCGGCTGCGCCAGCACCCGCGAACCCGCCGCCGGGGCGTCGGGCGTCGAACAGACGGCCTCGACGACGCCCGCGCCCGCCGTCAGTGGCATGCGCGCCGACTATCCGATCACCGCCGAGGGCGCGACAGCCTTCATCGCCGACGCCGAAACCAAATGGGCCAAGGTCAGCGAATATGTCGCCCGCATCCAGTGGGCGCGCGCCACCAACATCACCTTCGACACCATGTGGCTGGAATCCAAGGCCAACGCCGAGGCGACCGAGCTTCAGGTCCAGCTGGCCAATCAGGCGGCCAAGTTCAATGACGTTCAGGTCGATCCGGTCGTGCGCCGCAAGCTGAACCTGCTGCGGCTCAGCCTGGTCCTGCCCGCCCCCAACCGACCTGGCGCGGCCGAGGAATTGGCGCAGATCACCACGCGGCTGGACTCGACCTATTCGACCGGCAAGTTCGACTTCAAGGGCAAGCCGATTACGCTGGACGAGGCCTCGCTGATCCTGGCCGACAGCCGCGACCCCGCCGAGACCAAAGCGCTGTATGAAGGCTGGCGGACCATCTCCCCGGTCATGCGCGACGACTACGCCCGCATGGTCGAGATCGCCAACGAGGGCTCGCGTGAGCTGGGCTTCGCCGACACCGGCGCCCTGTGGCGGTCAGGCTACGACATGCCCGCCGACGATTTCGCCGCCGAGACCGACCGGCTGTGGGCCCAGGTGAAGCCATTCTACGAGAACCTGCACTGCTATGTGCGCGCTCGGTTGAACGCGAAATACGGCGACGCGGTGCAACCCGATCACGGTCCGATCCGGGCCGATCTGCTGGGCAATATGTGGTCCCAACAGTGGGGCAATATCTATGATGTGGTCGCCCCGCCTAGCGGCGGCGCCTCCAGCTACGACCTCACCGAACTGCTCAAGGCCGCCGATTACGACGCGACGAAAATGGTCAAGACGGGCGAGGGCTTCTACGTCTCGCTGGGCCTCGACCCGCTGCCCCAGACCTTCTGGGAACGCAGTCAGATCACCCGCCCGCGCGACCGCGAAGTCGTCTGTCACGCCTCGGCCTGGGACCTGGACAACGCCGACGACATCCGCATCAAGATGTGCACCAACGTCAATGGCGACGACTTCTACACCGTCCACCACGAGCTGGGTCACAACTACTATCAGCGCGCCTACAAGAACCAGCCGATGCTGTTCCGGAACGGCGCCAACGACGGCTTCCACGAGGCCATCGGCGACTTCGTCGGCCTGTCGGCCCTGACCCCCACCTATCTGAACCAGATCGGCCTGCTGAAAACCACGCCGGGCGCAGAGGAGGACATCCCCTTCCTGCTCAAGATGGCCTTGGACAAGATCGCCTTCCTGCCGTTCGGCCTGATGGTCGACCGCTGGCGCTGGGACGTCTTCTCAGGCGAGACGGCGCCGGCCGCCTACAATACCGCCTGGACCGCCGACATGCTGCAATACCAGGGTCTGGTTCCGCCTGGACCGCGCCCGGCCAACGCCTTCGATCCGGGCGCCAAATACCATGTGCCCGGAAACACGCCGTATACCCGCTACTTCCTGGCGGCCATCTATCAGTTCCAGTTCCAGCGTGCGGCCTGCAAACAGGCCGGCTGGACCGGGCCGCTGCATCGCTGCTCCGTCTATGGGAACAAGGAGGTCGGCGCCCGCTTCAACGCCATGCTGCAGATGGGCCAGTCGCGGCCTTGGCAGGAGGCGATGAAGGCCTTCACCGGTGACGACGGCAACGACGCTTCAGCCATCGCCGACTATTTCGCCCCGCTGAACGTCTGGCTCCAGGAACAGAACCGCGGTCACCAGTGCGGATGGAGCGCTGCCTGATCACACGGCGGCGTTAACCGTCCCCTTCACAATTCCCTTAACCGCCCGATGGCAATCTGAGCGCTAATCGGGCGGTCCGCGTCCTTTGGGATGGGCATGGTGAAGGTTTCCAATCGAATCGGCAGGGCGGTTAAGGCTCTGCGCATGTTCACGTCGCGCCTCTCGTCGGACCGCGACGGCAATGTCGTGATGATCTTCGCTTTGGTGATGCCGGCGCTGATCATGTTGACCCTGGGCGGCATCGACATCAACCGGGTCACGACAGCGAAGGCCCGCGTTCAGGACGCGCTGGACGCCGCCGCCCTGGCTGCGGCGCGCTCGTCCTATACCGATCCGAAAGACCTGAAGACCGTTGCCCTGGTGGCGCTGAGAGCCAATCTACGCAACGCGTCCGTGGAGCCGTTCGCCGATGACGCCGTCAAGATCGAGCTGACGAAAGACCAGATCGTCATCGCCGACATCCAGGTCCAGGTGAAAACGCTGATCGCCAATGTCGTCCTGCCCCCCTACGGCAAGATTCTGGACGACACCCTGCCGGTCAGCGTCCACTCCGAGGTGAACCGGTCGTCCAAGGACATCGAGGTTTCGCTGGTGCTCGACATCACCGGCTCGATGGGCAGCAACAATCGGATCGGTGATCTGAAGAACGCCGCGAACCAGCTGATCAAACTGGTCGTTCAGCCGGCCGCGAAACAGACGCCCTACTATTCCCGCATGGCCATCGTGCCCTATTCGATCGGCGTGAATCTGGGTTCTCGCGCCGACGCCGCACGCGGCGCCTCGATCGGATCGACCGGCATCACCGGCGCCGCATGGGCGGCGGCGGCGGCCAAGTCGATCTCCGGCATAACGCGCGCTTCGCCTGGCGTCGTGACCGCCAACGGCCACGGCCTATCGACCGACGACTACGTCTGGATCAGCGGCGTCAGCGGCATGACCCAAATCAACAACCGCGCCTACAAGGTCGTGCGGATCGACGCCAACAAGGTGTCCCTGCAATATCAATCCGGCCAGAACTGGTATGCGCTGAATACCACTAGCGGCAATGGATACAGCAGCTACAGCTCGGGCGGTCAAATCCGCAAATGCATGCGCTCCGACTGCTTCCTCACTGTTACGTCCACCGACCATGGCTTGTCGAAAGGCGACACGCTTCAGATCGCTGACGTTAAGGGCATGACGGCGCTCAACACGACGAATGATGAAGGCCTCTATGAGGTCTTTGATAAAACCTCGAACGACGCCTTTGTAATCCCTGTGGGCGGTGCCGCGTTCGCTGACTATTCTGGTGGCGGTTTGGTCCAATGCGGCAACGACGGATGCGCCACTCGTGTCTTCCGTGACGCTCAGTACAATCGCTTGACCGCCTTTGATAATACCAGCTGCGTCAGCGAACGCACGGGTTCACAAGCCTATACCGATGCAGCGCCGAGCACTGCCGCTGTAGGTCGCAACTACGCCGCCCCGCAACGCTCAACGCCCGTAAGATCGGCGGGCAACCCTTGCCCGACAGCGACGATCCAACCGCTGACGTCCAACATCGACACTTTAACGGGGCTCGTAAACGGTTTGACCGTTACAGGATCGACGTCCGGGCAGATTGGTCTCGCCTGGGGTTGGTATACGGTATCCAACCAGTTCAATGGTTTGTGGTCGTCCAACCCGGCCGCCGCCTATGCGCCGACCAAGGTGCTGAAGGCCGTCATTCTGATGACAGACGGCGAGTTCAACACCCCCTATTGCGGCGGCGTCATCGCCCGCGATGCTGGCTCAGGGTCGGGCAACCTCTTTGATAAGATCGCCTGCGATGCGACGAACGGCGACCCGTTTGATCAAGCGGCAAAACTGTGCACCGGCATGAAGAACAAGAACGTGATCGTTTACACGGTCGGGTTCTCAATTACGCCAGGCAGCGACGCGGCCAAGATTCTGAGCAGTTGCGCCACCGACAAGGACAAGGCCTTCCTGCCGCAGTCGGGCGCGGACCTGTCCAACGACTTCCAAGCCATCGGACGCGACATCACCCGACTACGGATTTCCCGCTGACGACCTAGAGCAGGCGGATTTCGCGCAGGCGTTCGGTCAGATAATCCTCGGCCAGGATGGTCTTGCCCGCATAGCGATCGGGATTGTCCGGCGTGATGGCGCTGGGCAGGGTCTCGATCGGAAAGTCCGGGTTGAAGTGCAGGAAGAAGGGCGTCGAATAGCGGGCGAAACCGCGACGCTCGGGCGCCGGATTGACCACGCGGTGGGTCGTTGACGGCAGGACGTGGTTGGTCAGCCGCTGCAACATGTCGCCGATATTGACCACCAGAGCGCCGGGCGGTGGCGCGATGTCGAGCCAGCTGCCATCCTTGTCCTTCAACTGCAGGCCAGCTTCCTCAGCCCCAAGAAGCAGAGTGATGACATTGATGTCTTCATGCGCTCCGGCGCGCACGCCCGGCGCATCGGCCGGAACCGGCGGATAGTGAAGCATGCGCAGGACGCTGTTGCCCATCTCGACCTTGTCGGCGAAGAAGTCGTCGCCCAGCTTCAGATAGCGGGCGATGGCGCGCAGGACCTTTGCCCCGAGCGCATCCAGGTCCTCGAACATGCCATACAGGTGCTCGCGGAAGCCCTCGACCTCGGACGGCCAGACGTTGTCGCGCATGTAGCGGCGATAGGGATGGCCTTCGGGCAGTTCCCGGCCGACGTGCCAGAATTCCTTCAGATCGACCGTCTTGGCGTCCTTGGCCGCCTCGACCCCGAACGGGGTCAGGCCGCGCGCGCCGCCCGTACCCGGCTGATGGTATTGGCGCTTCACGTCTTCCGGCAGGGCGAAGAAGGCCTTGGCGTCGTCGATGGCCGCGGTGATGCGCGCCTCGTCCAGACCATGGTCGGCGACCACAGCGAAGCCATAGCGTGAGAATGACGCGCCCAATGCGTCGCTGAACGCCTGAAAATCGGCGTCGTATTGCGTCATCGAAACCGGCTGAATGGCGCGGTCGGTCGTGTTGTCCGTCTGGGTCACGCTCACGGCGTCGTCCTCGATCTGGGGAAGTGCGGCGGTTCCCATACGCCTAATCGGCGGCCTTGTCAGGGCCATGCCGAGTGCGGACATGGTGGGTGTTCATGCGCCATACAGATTGGAACCTTCACAGTAAGCGCACGTTTTTCGCGCCAGATCGCTCAAAAGAAAAGGACCATTCCATGCGCGCCAAGTTCATCGTCGCCAGCGTTTCCATCGCCGCCCTGCTGGGGGCCGCCGCCTGCACCACCACCGACCCCTATCGCTCGGGTCCGGTTCGCAACAATACCGGAACGGGGGCTATCGCCGGCGCTCTGGGCGGGGCGGTTCTGGGCTATCTGACCAACACTTCCAACGGCGAACAAGGCCGCAAGAACGCTCTGATCGGCGCCGGCATCGGCGCCTTGGGCGGCGCGGCCGTCGGCCAGTACATGGATCGTCAGCAACGCGCGATGGAGGCTGAACTGTCCGGCTCCGGCGTCGGTGTGGCGCGCCAAGGCGACCTGCTCGTGCTGCGCATGCCGTCGGACGTGACTTTCGCCACGAACCAGTCCTCCATTGATCCGCGCTTCCTGCCTGTGCTGGACGACGTCGCTCGCGTTCTGCAGCAGTACGATCAGTCGACCGTTGACGTGATCGGTCACACCGACTCCTCAGGCGGCGACGCGATCAACCAGCCTCTGTCGGAGCGCCGCGCCAGCAGCGTCGCCTCTGAACTGGTTCGCCGTGGCGTGATCGCGCAGCGCCTCTATGTCGCCGGCAACAGCTCGCGCAACCCGGTGGCGTCCAACGCCACGCCGGAAGGCAAGGCGCAGAACCGCCGGGTCGAAATCCTGATCCGTCCGTTCACCGGCTGATCGGCGTCAAAATCAGAATGCTTGAGGGCGGCGTCGCGAGGCGTCGCCCTTTTCTCTGCGTGGACACATCACGCAGAAGGTAAGACGGCGCAAAGAAAAACGCCGCCTCCTTTCGGAAGCGGCGTTCTGTCTTTCGACGACTTCTAAGCTCGAAGCCGACCTGGACGAACCGGTCGGCTCCGAAAGTCTTAGAAGTTGATGTCGATGGTCGCGCGGCGGTTGAGCGGCTCGCGCACACCGTCGGCGGTCGGCTTGGCCAGGTTGGTTTCGCCCTTGCCGTCGAGGGCGATGACGCCGCCGTTGACGCCCGAGGCGACCAGCGCGTCCGCGACGGTGCGCGAACGACGGTTGGACAGACCCAGGTTATAGGCGGCCGAACCCGAGGTGTCGGTGTAGCCGACGATCAGGACACGCGTCGGTGCGCCCGACTTGGCGTAGTTGGCGGCCTGCGTCACCACCGAACGGGCTTCCGCGGTCAGGTCCGAGCGATCCCAGTCGAAGTAAACGACGAACTGGCGAGCGACCGGCTTTTGAGCGACCGGCGGCGGGGGCGGCGGGGGCGGAGGAGGCGGCGGCGGGGGCGGAGGCGGGGGAGGCGGCGGCGGCGGAGCGTCTTCCGCACCGAAGCTGTAGCGCAGACCCAGGGTCACGGTGTGCGACTGATCGTAGTCGCCGTCCCATTCGCCGAACTGCGTGGCGCCCACGCCCGTGCCGGCCGTCGTCGAAGCGAACGAGGCGTCGCCCGTCAGGTAACGGTAGGTCAGGTCGATGTTGGCGCGGTCGCTGATCGCCCAGGCCAGACCGGCGATCGCCTGAGCGGCGAACTTGGTCGAGGTGTCGTCGGCGGCGAAGGTGGCCAGACGGTTGGCGCGCAGAGCGCCGATCGTGTCGGTGTTGACGCGGTTCACACCGGCGCCAAGGCCGACGAACGGACGAACGCCCCAGTATTCGAAGCCGAAGTCATAGATGACGTTGGCCATCAGGGTGGCGGATTCGATGTCGCCTTCGGGCGAGAAGCAGCCGCCCGTCGCCGGGGTCAGGTTGCACAGGCCTTGCGTGCCCGAGACAGCGCGCACGGTGCCGATGTCGCCCGAGCGGTAGCCGCCTTCCAGTTCAACGCGCCAGTTCGGGTTGAAGCGGTAGCCGAGGCGAGCGAACGCCGCCCAGCCGTCGTTCACTTCCCAGTTCCAGTTGGCGCCGGTCGTGGACGATTCAGCGTTGATATCGTCGATCATGTGGTAGCCGGCGTCGATGGCGCCGTACCAACCATTGGGTTCCGCCGA
>Ga0308158_10000390_pt1 | contig 77662 bp, 79 predicted proteins | sample PhyBR2_FD_201038 | JGI IMG/M metagenome (GOLD analysis project Ga0308158, IMG submission 201038) | Phyllosphere microbial communities from UC Gill Tract Community Farm, Albany, California, United States - DLSLB.R2 | ecosystem: Host-associated > Plants > Phyllosphere > Unclassified | place: USA... | reverse complement strand
CTGCGCATAGCAAGGTGCTACGACCAGCAAAGCGAAAGCTTTGGTTGATAAAAAGCGGCGACTCCTTTTGCAACCAAGCGAAGGAGTCGTTTTCGTTTTTCTCGCTGTCAGACATACAATGGGAATTTCCCACGGAGAGGAAGATACGGATGGAAAAAGCAACATTTGCAGGTGGATGTTTTTGGTGTATGGTGACACCGTTTGAAGAATTACCAGGAATCGAGGGAATCGTATCAGGTTACATGGGTGGACACGTCGATCACCCGACATACGAGCAAGTTAAAACAGGAACGACAGGACATCTCGAAGTCGTTCAAATCACGTTTGATCCGAGTCTGTTCCCGTACGAGCGTCTGCTCGAACTCTACTGGCCACAAACGGATCCAACGGATGCAGAAGGTCAATTCCAAGATCGTGGCACGCAGTACGCACCAGCAATCTTCTATCATACGGATGCGCAGCATGAAGCAGCAATCGCTTCCCGTGACGCTCTTGCTGCAAGCAATCGTTTCAAACAACCGATCGTGACGCGGATCGATGCCGCTTCTGAGTTTTATCCAGCGGAAGAGTACCATCAAGACTTCCATAAGAAAAATCCAGAACACTATAAAAAAGATCGTGCTGCTTCTGGTCGCGATGCCTTCATCGAGCAAGAATGGAAAGATACGACGACGGTCTAATCACCTCGAACCATACACAGTAGCTGAGACTGATTTCAAGCATCTCGTTCTTCCCCTACTTTCCAGTAGAAAGTGGAGGATGACCGAGATGTCATTGGAGTCAGTTTTTTGTATGTAAACCAACTGCTTTGTCCTTTGCGTCACCCTTGCATAAATTTGTAATCGTTTACAAATGAAGCCTTTTGTTTTACGGTTAACAAAAATTAACCAGTTAAAAAGGAGATGATTGGATGGAACAAAAAGCGATTCATATACTGAGCAGCTATGAACAATTGAAGGTGATCAGTGATCCATTACGAACAAAAATTCTTATGTTTCTCGTCGAAAAACCGCATACGGTGCATCAGTTAGCCCACTTGCTGACGTTATCCCGCGCGAAGGTCCTTTATCATGTACGGGAACTTGAAAAGCATGACTTAATTCGCCTCGTCCGGACAGAAGAACAGGGCGGCAACTTGTTGAAATATTACCAAGCGATTGCCCGAGGATACATTCCTGCTGATCACCTTCTGAACTTCGTCGAGACAAAAGAGGCGACTCGGCAGTCGTATCTTGAGGTACTCGACCGGGCAAAGACACGCGTCCTTACGGCTCCGACAGCTGCTTTTGCTCCCGTATCTTCGAACGTCGAGGACTGGATGAGCTTATCGCTTCAAAAGGAACTAACGATGTCTGAAGCCGACTTTCAACGGTTTGCTACAAAATATCGTGCTTTATTAGACGAGTTCACACAGTCTCCACCTGACGAAAAAGATCAAAAGCACTTTTACATCATGACGACTGCTTTTGCAATTGATGAACCACTGTTTGAGAATGACGAGGTTTAAATCGGAGGTGCCCCATGCTACCTGTTGAAATGGATATGCAACACTCGCTGTTTAAAAATCGATCCTTTTTATTTTTATGGGGGTCCGGTATGTGCTCTGCCCTTTCGTTATCGATGTATCTGTTTGTTGAACAATGGTATGTCATCCATACGTTAAACCAAGCATCCTATCTTGGATTCGTCCTCATGGCTACCTTGTTACCCCGTATTTTTCTCATGTTATTCGGTGGCGTCTTATCCGATCGCTATAAACGTTCAACGATCATGCGTATCTCGAGCGGTCTACGGATCAGTTTCATTCTTTGTCTTCTCGTTTTACTTCATGCCGATCAGCTTACGTTGCTGACGATTTTAGGATTCGCCTTGCTGTTTGGTAGTGTGGATGCATTTTTTTCGCCGGCGAATGCTTCCTTACTGCCTACACTCGTTCCGAAAGAACAGCTCACTAAAGCCAATTCACTGATTCAGACATCTAATCAAATCGCCCTTTTTTCAGGTCCGATTCTTGGTGGAGTCATCCTCAGCTATTCCTCTTACTCGTACGTCTTTCTTGTGATTTTCGGGACACTCTGTCTGACACTTCTTTTCACGTATGGTATTCGTGAATCTAAGATCAAGCGATCGCTTCAGCATTCAGCGCTCTTCGAACTAAAAGAAGGGCTGCATTACGTCTTTCACTTTCAGCAACTCAAGCAGACACTTTTTCTTATCATCTGTGTCAATTTCTTTTTCTTTGGACCACTCTTACTCGGAATTCCACTACTCGTTCATGATGTGCTTCAGGGAAGTGCGATGGATTTAAGTTATATGCAAGGGGCTTATCAAATGGGAATGCTCGGAGGGGCGCTCTGGAGTGGTTTTGCGCAGATGAAAGAAATTAAGGTTACCTCATCGGTCCGATTGATTGGTGCCTTAGGTCTGCTTCTCTTCCTGCTTAGCCAAGCCCAGCAGATGTTGTTGTACCTGATCATCCTTTTATCACTTGGTGTCCTTTCTTCGATCATCAATATTCGCTTCATTACGTTCATCCAGTCTCAGTGTGCGGAACAGACGATGGGACGTGTCATGAGTGTCGTCAACGCAGCGTCAAACGGTCTCGTTCCATTATCTTACGCGCTCCTCTCGTTTTTACTGTCGTTTCACGTTTCGATCACGACGATCATGTTGTACAGTGGTCTTCTTATCCTTGTTTTCTCACTCTATTTCAGAAAACGTATTATTCAAGTAGAAGACTAGTCAAAAAAGACAGTGGATTGAAATTCCACTGTCCTCATTCTGCATTCGATTATTATGAAACACGTTCTACCTGATCCTTCGCCTTCTCTTCTGGTGCCACAACTTGATACCGCTTCAAGACAAAGATCCCGCATACCATGACGGCGAGACCGATGAGCTGACCGAACGATAAATCAATTTGTGGTAAACCGAACCAACCGAACGTATCGACAGCGAGAGCAAAGCTTAACTGCGAAATCAGAACGACAGAAATCGCGACGGATGGACCAAGCAACTGAATTCCACGCATGACACAAAAGACGACACCAACACCGACGAGTCCACCGAACCAATAGAGCGGCGATACGTTTTGGATTTGCCCAATCGTTCCACCACGAAACAGGACATAGGTGACACTTGCTCCGACGAAACCGACGAAGAAGACCAGCGTCGTTGTCGCCCATGCACCGAACGCGTCACTCATCCGAGCATTCAGTACCGTCTGTAAACTGATCAACATCCCTGCCAACACGGCACACACGATGCCCATTACCATGTTCGTTCCTCCTTACTCATAGCTGTTACCATTCGCCTTCTCGCGAATCCGCTCCAGATCGACGATGATGATTTTCCCGCGTCGTCGAACGAGAATCTCTTCTTCACATAATTTCGTGATGATACGGTTGAGATGACGATAACTCGTTCCAAGCCAGTCAGCGACGTCATGTAAGTTCGACGTCCGCATCTCCTGATAAAATAAACTGTCACTGGCTTCAGAAGCAATCGACAACAAATATCCCGCAAATCGCTCCTCGACGGTATACAACACATGGTGCGACGCTGATTTCGAGTCGGCATACCATTTTGCTGTGATCGTCCGTAATAGGAATTGCAGAAAGACGTTCGTCGTATTGTGCTCGCGTAAAATCGCATATGGCACGCTCAACACCTCGACGTCGGTCACCGCTTCGACCGTATTCAATACTTCCCGTTCATTGATGAATTCAGCGTCACCAATCACCGTCAGTGGTGTCTTGAATCGCAGAATCCGTTGTTTCCCTTCTGACGAGGCAGCAGATATCTTAACCTTGCCTGCGACGATGAAGTACATCCGGTCGATCGTTGCCCCGGTCGTACAGAGGAGTTCCCCTTTTTGGAAGGTTTCTTGACGCAACCAGGCACGCGTCTCTTCCGTCAAAATCGTATCCAGTCCATACTGTTGAATGACGGTTTCCATGTTCATTTCCCCCCTTTAGGCAAGTGAGAAAATCGCAACTCCTGCAAGCATGAGACCCACACCAACCCACTGACCACGATTTCCTTGTTTTTTTAAGACACCGAACCATCCCTTTAAATCAATCACAAACGCACATAAAATCTGTGCGACGAGTAATAAACACATCGCCCATGTCATCCCGAGCGTTTGGATTGCTGTGAGTTCCGTTACGACGACTAGCACGCCAATCAAACCACCGCTCGCATAAATCCACGGTAACTGACGGAAGCCACCGATTTTCCGGTCTCGTACGAAACTGTAAATGACTAAACAACCCATCAAACCCACAAAGTGGACGATCAATACGGACAACCACGGTCCGACGCCTGTCGCAAGGCGCGCATTGAATATGCCTTGCAGGGCGATGAACAGACCGCTCATCAAAGCAAACACGACTCCTTGCACGTCATCTCCTCCTTTAATCTCTACACTAGAGTAGACCTTACTCGTGCCCTACTTGAAAAGGACAAATGTCCCATTTTCAAAAAAACATGAAAAAACCCGCTGTCCACAAGTGGAATCACGGGTCCCTCACTATATGCTCATGTCGTAAAACGAGTCGTCGTTTGTTTCAGCTGTTCCTCTGCTTCCGTCATCATGCGCGTAAACAACTCCGCAACAGTCGGCACGTCATGAATCAATCCCGCAACCAGTCCAGCGTTGACATACCCTTTCTCCTCATCGCCCTCAAGAGCACCTCTGATATGATACGACTCATTCGTCTGATCGAGAAAAGCAGCAGGTGTCTCTGCTGTGAGTCGTTCGACGTAAGGACCATCAAGGACACGTCGGACGAATCCGACGGAACGTCCGATGATGCGTGTATCGGTATCGGTCGCCTCCATTAAGTGCGCCTTGTATGCCGAATGAACCTTCGCCTCTTCCGTCGCGATCAACCGTGTTCCGAGTTGGGCGCCAGCCGCACCAAGTAACAGAACAGCTGCCAGTCCACGACCGTCACCGATTCCACCCGCTGCAAGGACGGGAAGGTTGACCCGGTCGACGAGCTGCGGAATCAAGGTCAGCGTCGTTAACTCGAGCGGCGAATTGATGCCTGCCGCTTCAACTCCCTCCGCTACGAGTACATCAGCACCTGCCTGTTCTGCCTTTAACGCCTGTTTGACCGAGGCGACAACGGCGATCGTTTTGATGCCAGCAGCTTGAAGTCGCTCTATGTACGGAGCCGGGTTTCCAGCCGACAAGGAGACGACCGGGACCTTTTCTGAAATCGCGAGATCAATCAGTGCTTCCGTATAGGGAGACACCCGAATCGCGATATTCAAGGCAAATGGTTGATCCGTCAGCATTCGTGTCTCGTGGATCCGCGACGCCACTTCATCGACCGACAATGTCCCGCACCCGAGCGTTCCGAGTCCTCCGGCATTCGACACCGCTGCCGTGAGTGCCGCATGACTAATGTTACCCATTCCTCCTTGGATCAAAGGATACCGAATTTTAAAGAGCTCACAAATCGGAAACATGTCTTTCCTCCGTTCTCGCCTTCACTCACATGCTATACTGACATGGAATGAATAGTAATTCATCTTATTATAGAAACGAGGTCATTCTGTTATGAAAATTCCGTATCAATCGATTCATCCGAACGTCGCCTCCGATGTATTCATCGCTCCTGGTGCTTATCTGATCGGGGACGTGACGATCGGTTCCGAGTCTACCGTCTGGTTCAACGCTGTCTTACGCGGTGACGAAGGACCGATTACGATTGGGAAACGATGCAGTATCCAGGACAACGCGACGATTCATCTATATGAAGGGGCACCCGTCGTCATTGAAGATGAAGTGACGGTCGGACATAACGCGATTTTACACGGTTGCAAAATCGGACGTCGTTCGATCGTCGGAATGGGTGCAACCGTTCTTGATCACGCAGACATCGGTGAAGAATGCATCATCGGGGCGAATACGTTGATTCCATCGGGAAAAGTTTTCCCACCCCGTTCGCTGATCATCGGCTCACCCGGTAAAGTCGTGCGTGAACTAACAGAAGCAGATCTCGCGATGATTCAGGAGTCGATTGATTCTTACGTCGATAAAGGATATGCCTTCCGAAACATCCTCGCAGAATCAGCTGAACAGAATACATCTGAATGACACGAATGCGGGGCGGATCAACTGATCCGTCCCGCTCTTTCATGTATTGTTCTTATCGCTCCGCAAACAGCGGGTGTTCCGCTGCGTCGTACGAAGCACTGCGTTGTGACACATCGTGCGTCTCTTCAAAGATTGATTCGAAGAACCGACTCGCTGGCTGTGCGAGCAATCGGTAATACTGTTCGAACAAGAGCGCCGCATGGTGTCCGCTCCAAGCATCTGGTAACAGTTCCTGCGGTAATCCCGGATCCGTGAAAAGGAACTTCCGGTACTCATGCACGAGCATCGTCCGTTCGACGAAACACTGTTCATCCGTCATTTCTCCGAGTTGGAGCTGACTCTGATGGACGATGTATTGTCGACTGTAATCCGTGATGAACGTCTCGTAACGTTCCTGCAATTCCTCTAGCGGAAACGCACGCTCGACGAGGGATTGGTCCTGTTTTGGACCATGGTATTCACCGACAAAGAAATCGACATACTCTTCGATTTCGTATGCTTCAATCAATCGTTCCGCCTCTTTTTCAAGCGGGTTCGGTGAAATCCAGACCCCGTTCGATAAGTTGCCAAACCCACTCCACGTCAGTTCTTTACGAAGCTCGTCGCGAATTTGTCGCTTATCCTCGGGAATCGTGTACATCAGCGTCCGCCACTTCCCGTCCCAGTCGTGCGGTGTTGATTTATAGATCCGGCGCGCGGCTTCCTCCATCCGCTCCACTCCACGTGGCGTCAACGAATAGAAACTTTTACTTCCTTGCTTCTCAGAGACGAGCCAGCCTTGTTTAACCATTCGGGATACCGCGACCCGAACGGCTTGTTCGTTATGTCCGAACTCTTTGACGAGTCGAATTAAACTCCCGACCCAGATGTGATTGCCGTAATGCCGGATATAATCGCCGTAAATCGTAAAAATCATTGATTGGGTGTTCGCACTCATGGTATTCACTCTCTCTTCAGTCGTTCATAGTGTGTATCGTTAGTATACGGGTTATTTCAAACGTCGACCATCCTCATCTTCCTTCAAAGCGTGGTGCCCGTTTTTCAGCGAAGGCTTGTAGCGCTTCCTGACGATCTGCGGTCGGGATGACGACTTCATAGGCTTCCGTTTCGAGCTGTAGTCCTCGTTCGAGCGAGACATCCCGCCCTTGATCAATCGCTCGCTTCGCTTGACGCAAGGCGATGGGACCGTTTTGTAACATTTGATGGGCAAACTCAAGACACGTCGTCATCAACGCTTCCCGGGCGACGACAGCGGTCGTGAGTCCGTAACGTTCTGCCGTCATCGCATCGATTTTTTTCGCTGTGAAGATCAATTCCTTCGCCCGTGTCTCCCCAATCAATCGCGGCAAGCGTTGTGTTCCGCCAGCCCCAGGAATGATTCCGAAGCTAGTCTCCGTCAACCCGACGAGGGCATCCTCGACGAGAAAGCGGAAATCACAGGCAAGGATCCATTCAAAGCCACCACCGAGCGCGTGACCATTGACGGCAGCGATTGTCGGTTGGGGTAATTGTGCGATCGACGTGAAGACGTTGCGAATCGCAAGGACATTACGTCGGACTTCTTCTTCATTCAACTGCACGCGTTCTTTTAAATCGGCGCCTGCACTGAAAGCTTTACCGGTTCCGGTGAACAGGACGACCCGCGCTTCCGAGTCGACCGACAACGCATCGACTTGTTCCTGCAAGGCGACAAGCGTCGGGTAATCGAGACAGTTTAAGCGTTCCGGGCGATCAATCCGGACGATCGCGATATAGCCTTCTCGTTCTAAGTGAATCATATGAGTCCCTCCCGATCGACGACGAGGGCAATCCCTTGTCCGACTCCGACACACATCGTCGCAAGACCATACGTCCGGTTCGTCCGGCGCATCTCATGCAATAATGTCGTCAAAATCCGAGCACCACTCGCACCCAGTGGATGACCGAAGGCGATCGCTCCGCCATTGACGTTGACTTTTTCTGTCGGTAGACCGAGTACTTCGATACAAGCAAGACTTTGAGCCGCAAACGCTTCGTTTAACTCGATCTGATCGAGCTGTTCGACCGTCAACCCTGCCCGCCGGAGGACTTTTTTTGTCGCGTCGATCGGTCCAATGCCCATGATGGCAGGTTCGACCCCTGCTGTCGCACTCGCTCGATAATACCCGAGAGGTGTCAAACCGAGTGCCTTCGCTTTTTCTTCACTCATCAATAACAGCGCCGACGCACCGTCGTTGACGCCAGATGCATTTCCCGCTGTCACGGTACCGTTCGGGAATAACGGACGAAGCGTCGACAGTTTCTCACGCGTCGTCTCAGGACGGGGATGTTCATCGCGGTCGAAGACGCTGACGTTACCTTTCCGGTCCGTCTGCGTGACCGCAACTAGTTCCTCAGTAAAGCGATTTGCCTCGATCGCTTGTTTTGCGCGTTGCTGGCTCTCAAACGCAAAGTCATCCTGTGCTTCGCGCGAGATGCCGTACTGACGGGCGACGTTCTCAGCTGTTTCCGGCATCGAATCCGTTCCGTATTGATCTGCTAAACGATCATTTACGAAACGCCAACCAATCGTCGTATCGTACATCGTCTGATTGCCACGTGGGTTGGCTTGATCCGGCTTCGCGAGAACGAATGGTGCACGCGTCATGCTTTCCGTTCCACCAGCGATATAGATATCGCCTTCACCTAAGGCAATTCCCCGCGCTGCCGCGATGACAGCATCGAGTCCTGATCCACATAAGCGATTGATCGTCGTACCGGCGACTTCGACCGGTAGACCAGCTAGTAGTCCAGACATCCGGGCGACGTTACGATTGTCTTCTCCCGCCTGATTCGCATTGCCGAAAATGACTTCCTCGATCGTCTTCGGATCGACTTGTGGATTACGTTCAAGCAATGCTTCGATGACACGTGCTCCTAAGTCATCTGGACGAACCTGACGCAACGCGCCGTTATAGCGACCGATCGGTGTCCGAACGGCATCGATGATAGCGACACGTCTCATGATGTCACCTCACGATTCGTATAGTCATAGACGCCACGACCTGTTTTACGACCGAGTCGACCCGCTTTGACATACTGTTCGAGTAGTGGTGCCGGACGGTATTTTTCGCCGAGCTTCTCATGCAGATACTTTAAGTTATGGAGTCGAGTATCGAGTCCGACCAAGTCCCCGAGTTCGAATGGTCCCATCGGATAGTTTAAGCCGAGTTTGATCGCTTTATCGATCTCTTCTGGTGTTCCGAGTCCTTCTTGTAACATGTAGAACGCTTCGTTTCCGACGAGCGCACTGATCCGCGAAGTCACGAACCCCGGAAACTCACGGATGACGACCGTTTCCTTCTGCATCTGACGCGCTACCTGTTCAAGAGCTGCGACCGTCTCATCCGACGTTTCAAGACCACGAACGAGCTCGATCAGCGGCATCAGATGGACCGGATTGAAGAAATGCATCGCCATGACTCGGTCCGCCCGGTTCGTAAAGGAGGCGATTTCCGTCGGACTCATCGTCGACGTGTTCGTCGCAAAATAACAGTCCGGTCGTGCATGTGCTTCTAACGTTTCAAAGACTTGCTGTTTGATGCTCAGTTGTTCCGGTACCGCTTCAATGATGAGATCCGCTTGTTTCGCTGCCGTTGCCAAATCCGTCGACAGACTCAGCCGATCGAATAGTCCCTCGACCTCGTTCGCGGACATCTTGCCTCGCGTGATGCCTTTCTCTGCGATACGTTCGAGTTCTTGATACGCACTTTCAACATACGCTTCTTTGATATCAACGAGTGTCACCTGAAATCCGCGGTGTGCGGCAACATACGCAATGCCACGTCCCATGACGCCGGATCCGACGACGACGATTTGTTCTACCATCTAATTTCCCCCTTATCCCCTGTGCTGTTAAAAAAGGCTGGACTTCCCGACGGAACTCCAGCCTTCCCTCTTGCTTATAGTCCGAACGGATTGAGTGGACGACTGCCGTAATACGACAAGATACTCTTCGTTTCTGTGTACAGATCAAGTGTTTCGATACAGAGTTCACGACCGAAGCCCGATTGTTTATAGCCACCAAACGGTGTACCCGGGAAGGCAGAGAACGGACAGTTGACCATGACGATCCCGGCTTTGATTTGATTGGCGACACGTGTCGCTTTCGCGCCGTCTTTCGTCCAAACGGCTGAGCCGAGTCCGAACGACGTATCGTTTGCTAAACGAATCGCTTCTTTTTCATCTTTGAACGGCATGACGACGACGACCGGTCCGAAGATTTCTTCATTGACCGCTTTCATCTCGTGCGTGACGTTGGTGATGATCGTCGGTGCGTACCAGAATCCTTTTTCGTATCCTTCTGGTGCTGAAGCGTGACCGCCTGTGACGATCGTTGCCCCGTCCGCTTTCGCCGACTGGACATATCCATCGATGACATCGACTTGTTGTTGGTCAATGATCGCTCCAACGTGTGTTCCTTTATCGAATGGGTTACCGAGGACGAGTTGTTTTGTCTTCGCGACGAACTGTTCCATGAATGCTTCGTAGATCTCCTCGTGGACATACAGGCGCGAGCGCGCTTCACACGATTGACCGCTGTTATAGAAGATCCCGAACAACGAACCATCAACGGCTGCCGTTACGTCTGCATCTTCAAAAACGATGTTCGGTGATTTTCCACCGAGTTCAAGTGTGACTCGTTTTAGCGTCTCCGACGCACGTCCCATGATGTCTTTTCCGACTGGAGTCGAGCCCGTGAAGGCGACTTTATCGACGTGAGGATGTTCGACGAGATGGTTGCCGATCTCGCGTCCAGATCCCGGGATGACGTTGACGACACCTGCTGGTACACCAGCCTCTAGACAAATCTCACCGAGAATGATGGCTGTCAAAGGTGTCAATGTCGCTGGTTTGACGACGACCGAACAACCGACCGCAATTGCTGGTGCGACTTTCCAAGCTGCCATCATCAACGGATAGTTCCACGGAATGATTTGCGCACAGACACCGACCGCTTCCTTTTCAGTGTAGTTATGGAATTGTCCCGGTACGTTATTGACGACACCGCGGTGACCGACGATCGCACCTGCATAGAACTCGAAGTCTTCAATCGCTTGCGTGACTTGCCCTTGCGCCGCAGCCAGTGATTTCCCCGTATCAAGAATCTCCAGTTCGACGATTTCGTTGAAACGGGAACGCATGATGCTCGCAATCTTATTCAAGATTTGTGCCCGACGTCCGACCGGCCACATCTTCCACTTTCCGTGATCAAACGCATCGCGTGCCGCTTGAACGGCACGATCGGCGTCTTCCTTCGATGCTTTTGCGACATCCGCAATCACTTCGCCCGTTGCCGGATTATATGTTTTGAACGTCTCGCCTGTTGCGCCCTCAACTTGTTCGCCGTTGATGAGCAAGTGATAGACGGACCGTTTCATTTCAAGTGTTTTTTCATGTACTGTCGACATTGTATTCACTCCTGTTCCTGTTGATTGAAAATCGGTGATCGTTTTTCGAGAAATGCTTGCATGCCTTCTGTTTGATCGGCTGTCGCGAACAAGAGATAGAAGTTACGGCGTTCGTGCTCCATCCCATCCTGTAACGATAAATCGACAGCTTTGTTTGCCGCATCCTTGATCAATCGTAACGCCATACTCGGTTGGTTCGATAACCGCTCTGCCATCGCCAGCACCGTCGCTTCGACGTCAGCCGTCACCCGGTTGATGATACCGAGTCGTTCCGCTTCCTCTGCCTTCATCCGGTCACCGGTGAAGAGCCACTCGAGCGCCCGCGTCCGACCGATACATTTCGTCAAACGCTGCGTTCCGCCTGCTCCCGGCATGACGCCGAGTCCGACTTCCGGGAATCCGAACTGCGTCTCCGGATCGGCGTAGATTAAATCACAAGCGAGTGCCAGTTCGAAGCCGCCGCCAAGGACGAAGCCGTGGACACCTGCGATGATTGGCTTTTTGATTCGGCTGATCCGGTCCCAGTCCGCGAACGGATCGAGGAGTTCCATCGAAATCGGTGTCGCTTCGAGCATCTCCTCGATATCGGCACCTGCTGAAAACGATTTTCCGTTTCCCGTCAAGACGATGACCGTCACCCGATCGTCGCGGTCAAACGCCTCCATCGCCTCGACGATTTCCCGGACCATCGTCCGGTTCAGCGCATTGTATCGTGCCGTCCGGTCGAGGCGAATTCGACCGATCCGACCAACCGTTTCCGTCTTAACGTACTGTTGTATCGGCATGGACATCTTCACCAATCATCAATGTGACGAGATCCCCTGCAAAGCTCATCAAGTCTTTCCCGGATGCTTTTCCTTCGAGCGAACGCATACCTGCTTGCATCGCTTCCTGACTTTCATAGACCATCTCGCACATCAAGTAATACTTTCCGTCTCCGCCCATTGGTGAGCCGACGATTTTTGTGACGTTCATTTCTTGCAGTCCTGGAATTTTTGCTGTCAATGGACCATGGACCTCAAAGTAGTGCTGATCGAATGCTTCCTTGTTTTCCGGATGTTTGTAAAGTGCGATTAATTTTGCCATCTTGATTACCTTCCTTCACATGAGAGTAGAGACGGGTTTCATCGCCTCGAATGGATTTTTACACGATTTACAGTAGAGAATACTTCGACATGCCGTTGGTCCGAATAAGTTTTCCATCGTCACATACGTCGATCCACAATACGGACAGTCGATCTCCCACTTCCCTTGTTCAAACCGTGGGGGGGCAATGCCGAATGCCTTTAATCCTTGCATGCCTTGTTCCGTGATCCGGTCTGATGTCCACGGTGGATCAAACCGAAACTGGACGTCGACCTGTTCGACGTTCGGAATCACCTGCAAGGCGGATTCGGTATTTTTTTTGATGATTTCAAGCGCCGGGCAACCGAGAAACGTCGGGAGAAGCGTGACGCGCACTAGGTAACCATGCTCCGTCGCTTCCGCGTCCATCGTCTCGACCATACCAAGATCTAAAATACTGACGCTATCAATTTCCGGATCCTTCACCCCGTTCAGGGCTTCTCGGATCGCATGATGGAGTGTCGTCGTCATGCTTCCCTCTCCTTTCACCACGTCGCTGTCTGATCGATCAAGTAAACTTCTCCGAGCGTTGAAAGCGCGTCATTCAAATCTTCCGTGTGATCGCCGTCCCGCCCGTTACGCGTCATCTGCATTTCTGGAAGCGTCACGTTCAATTCGACGAGTAACGGTGTGATCGTCTGATACCAACGATCGAGTAAAATCCCTTGCCCTTCGATCAACCGCATCTCTTCGATTACTTGACCGTGTTCGCCATAATCGAACATGTCACCGAAGTCATAGAGGACTTTTTCTAGGGCTGCATCCATCTTCTGGCGTGCCGTCTCCGTCGATTGATAAAGCTGAGTGAACCATGTTTGCCAGTGCAGCAAATGATAGTACAGTTCCATGTTGATCTTGACGGCAGCCGTAGCGAGTGGCTCGTAACTGCTCGATTTCAAGGCATCAATCCGGATCTTTTTCGCGACCGTGTAGCAATAGTTCCGCACGACGGCGAATGCCCAGTCATATTCAGGTTTCTCCATATAGTAGCCAGGTCCGTTGACACGTTCGACGAGAATCGAATTCTTCCGTTCATGTGCTAGTCGGACATGAGCTAATGCATCAGCATTCCCTTCGCCGAGTTCCTCGAGGAGTTGGTAGTACATCGCTGCGTGTCCCATCGAATCTTGTGCGATCGAAGACGAAGCGACATCCTCTTCGATATGCGGTGCGAGTCCGAGCCATTCCGAACCGCGGTACGCGTAGAGGAAATCATCATCCGCGAGTTGATAGAGTAAGGAGGCGAGTGCCGTCCGTTCTTGTTCCGTCATTTGGAGTCGCCTCCTTGCCAAGACATGATCTCTTTTTCATCGAGCATCTGTTGCTCGTAATGCCGCCATTTCTTCTTCAAGTAGCCGTATCCTTTCGTCGTCCGGTAGTCCTTATTATCAAGACGTTGCAACATCTGCTTCTCATCCGGTGACAAACCACGGATATCTTCGCGTTTGACGACCCAGATGTCGACGACCGGTTCCCGGCGCATGAAGTTTTCTTGTGCCATCAGTAGCGCCATCTCCTTATTCGGAGCGAGCAAGCTGAATTGATGGGTGAACGCCGCGTTCGGCGTCCGTTTGCTAAAGACTTCGAATTCGTGATAAAACGTCTCATTCATCGTGCTTTCCCCTCTCATGCCTTCGTTTCAGCGAGTGCATCCCGTACCCAGGCGTTATTTTCATAAGATGTCCGGCGCAGTTCCAGTCGCTCCTTCGAACGTGGTCCTCCCCCTTGGATGATCGTCTTGAATTTCGTCCAGTCTGGTTGTGCATATTCCCATTGCCCGGTCTCTTCATCAAAACGTAACGTCGGATCCGGAATAACGAGTCCAAGAGAACGAATCCGTGGCACGTACTTCGTAAAGAAGTTTTGCCGGAGCTCTTCGTTCGTTTTCGTCCGAATCTTATAGGCGATCGTCACGTCCTGTTTTGATGTCCCGGTCGTCTCTTTCGAGGCTGGTCCAAAGAACATCAACAAGGATTCCCACCACTCGTCCAGTGATTCCTGAATCATCGCCCGCTGTTCCGGTGTTCCTTCTGCGAGTGCCATGATGATCGACTCTCCGTGTTGCGCGTGGAAGACTTCCTCTGCACAGATTCGTTGCAAGGCACGCGCGTACGGTCCGTACGAAGCACCGAGCATGTTCGTCTGCGTGATGATTGCCGCCCCATCGACGAGCCAACCGATCATCCCGGCATCAGCCCATGACCGTGTCGGCATGTGGAAGACGTTATGGAACTTCAATCGTCCGGTGAATAAATCGTCCATCAAATCCCCGCGTGTCTTGCCATATGGCTTCATCAAATCCTCGACGACACGAAGCAACAGTTGCCCGTGTCCCATCTCATCCTGGACCTTTGCCATGATGCCAAGCTTCCGGCGAAGCGATGGTGCTTTTGGAACCCATTCTTTTTCCGGAAGCGCACCCATGATTTCACTGATACCGTGCATCGAAATCAATTTGATTAGCGTATCCCGGTAAAAAGCAGGCATCCAGTCATCAGCTTCAATCTTTTCACCTTGCTCAATCCGTTCCTTGAAGCGTGCTAATTTTTCTTCTTCCGTCAGTTGTACGGGTTCGAACAGTTGTGTTGCATCATACATGCTAGTTCCTCCTTTGAATCAGACGAGTGATGTCGAGCGTCGATCAACGATCCGAACGGCTTTCCCTTCTGATCGTGGTAACCCTTGATGCGGGTGACAGACGAGATCAATGGAAATGAGACATTCCGATTTGATGGCGTCACATATCGAACGCATTTGTCGCTCCGAGATGTTTTCGAATTCGATATGTAGCTCAACGGCATCGAGTCCGGCTTTGCGCACAAGATGGATTTGATAATGCGGCGTCACGTCCGGCTGTTGGAGTAAGACGCGTTCAATTTCAGATGGGAAGACATTAACGCCTCGGATGATCAGCATGTCGTCCGTCCGACCTTTGACACGTGACATTCGTGTCGTCGTCCGACCACAGGCACACGCCTCATGCGTGATCGATGCTAAGTCACCCGTCCGGTAGCGAATTATTGGAAGCGCTTTCTTTTTTAAGCTTGTAAAAACGAGTTCCCCGACCATACCATCTGGTACCGGTTCCCCCGTAACGGGATCGACGACTTCCGTAATGAATAAGTCATCCATGATATGCAGACCTGCCTGCTCCTGACACTCCATCGCGACACCTGGTCCCATGATTTCACTGAGTCCATAAATATCGAATGCCTGTAGATTAAAGGTTTGTTCGAGTGTCTGACGCATCTCTTCCGACCATGGTTCAGCTCCGAAGATGCCGTAACGCATGCTTGTCTTTCGTGGGTCGATGCCTCGTTCGATCATGCGTTCTGCTAGTCGTAAGATATAAGAAGGTGTCCCACAGATGCCATCCGGTCGAAAATCCTCAATCAACGTGATTTGGCGATCCGTATTGCCGCCGGAAATCGGCAAGATCGTCATGCCTAGTTTTTCTGCCCCTGCGTGAAGCCCGAGTCCCCCTGTGAACAGTCCGTAGCCGTATGCATTGTGCAATAAGTCAGCTGACGAACCACCGGCTAAGACTAAGCTGCGCGCCACGGCACCTGCCCAGTCGTCTAAATCTTCTTGCGTGTACCCGACGACGGTCGGTTTACCGCTCGTTCCAGACGAGGCGTGAATCCGGGTGACCTGTTCCCGTTCGACGGCGAATAGCCCGAACGGATAATGATCGCGTAAATCTTGTTTGCGTGTGAAGGGAAACTTCCGTAAATCCTCGATCGTTTGAAAGTCATTTGCTGTCATCCGCAGTGTCTGCAGACGTTCTTGATAGAACGGGACGCGTGTGACGTGCGCCATCGTTTGACGTAATCGCTCCATCTGTAGCTGCTCCCGCATTTGCGCATCCATTGTTTCCTGATGTTGATCGTACATACCTGCACCTCCTCATCATGTATACAATAATTAAACGGTCGTTTGTTTTTAGTTATATGTTTAACGTACGATACGTTCACAATGTTGTCAATCTTGTTTTGTTAAATGCTCCCAAACGATTCTTACTTTATCACTTCAACGCACTTTGTCAGTAAATCAATTGGCTTATAAAGCTGATTTTCATAATCGAGAGTCTTTTTTTGGAAAATATTTCTGAAATGATTTGCTCATTTTGTAACGGGTTGATAAAATATCGTGTGACAAGTGTTATACTATTTTTGGTAAGACCACTTGATTGAATGAGGATTCGTTGTAGTGAAGGGGGATCACGATGAAACCAGGTTTAGCTGTCGGGGATACAGCAGAGATTCGAGCGGTCGTCTCGCAAGATATGTTTGCACGGTTCGAAGGTCAATTGGTTCATCCGGCATACTCCACCGTTTCGATGGTCTACCATATGGAATGGGCAGCACGTCAACTCATTCTGCCCTACTTAGAGACAGACGAAGAAGGCGTCGGGGGTGCGGTTTCGTTGAAGCATCTCGGGATGGCAGCAGAAGGCGCACGATTAATCGTGACCGCTACAGTAACACGCCTCACGGCACGTCGTGTTGACGCCGACATCGAAGTCCGGGATGGACACACGATCATCGGTACAGGGGAAGTCACACAATTCATTTTGGAAAAAAGCCGAATTCAAGAAAAATTACAAAATAATGTTTCAACAAAATGAAAGCGCTTACTTATATTTGATAGAGGAGGACTCTACTATGAACACGTTAAACCCATCTACGAATCCAACGCTCTCGATCATGGAAAAAATCGCGGGTCACGAACAAGTCGTCTTTTGCAACGATCCGGTATCAGGCTTACAAGCGATCATCGCCATTCACGATACGACGCTCGGTCCCGCTCTCGGTGGATGTCGTATGGCGCCTTACGCTTCTGTCGATGAAGCACTTGACGATGTCCTCCGCCTGTCGCGCGGCATGACGTATAAATGTGCTGCCGCTGACGTTGATTTCGGTGGTGGTAAAGCCGTCATCATCGGCAATCCAGCAACGGATAAATCACCGGAGCTTTTCCGTGCCTTCGGTCGCTTTGTCGATTCGCTTGGTGGACGTTTTTACACCGGAACGGATATGGGCACGACGATGGATGATTTCGTTCACGCTAGTCGGGAGACATCACGCATCGTTGGCATTCCAGAAGCCTTTGGTGGTAGCGGGGATTCATCGATCCCGACGGCTGAAGGTGTCGTCTATGGACTTCGGGCGACGATCGAGACGTTATTCGGTTCAGACGATTTGAGTCGTGCGACTTACGCGATCCAAGGACTTGGCAAAGTAGGCTTCAAGGTCGCAGAGCAACTGTTACTCGCCGGTGCGACGATTTATGTTTCAGACGTCAATGAAGCCGCACTCGCAGCAATCGTAACTCAAGCCGAAATGGCACCCGGGACAGTTCGCGTCGTCTCACCTCACGAAATTCATCTGACGGATGCTGATGTTTTCGTTCCATGTGCGTACGGTGGTGTCATTCACGCTCAAAACATCGCCCTCTTACCGTGCAAAGCCATCTGCGGTTCGGCGAACAATCAGCTTGCGGATGAACAGCTCGCTCACGTCTTGATGGACCGCGGCATCTTGTATGCACCGGACTATATCGTCAATGGTGGCGGATTGATCCAAGTCGCGGACGAACTGTACGGAGCAAATCACGAACGGGTCCTCCTGAAGACGCGTCACATCTATGACGCCGTGCTCGAAGTCTTCAAGGAGTCGCACGCAGAGAACATCACGACGGTTGAAGCCGCGAACCGAATGTGTGAAAAACGGATGCAAATCCGAGCAAAACACAACAACATCTTTACGAATACGACAAAACCAAAATGGGATATCCGTAACCACTGAAGGAGGGGCTGACATGGAGCAACATTTTCCGATTCAACGCATCATCGATGAAGAAGGTCGTATCATCGACGCATCAAAAGAACACGATTTGACAAAAGAGCTCGCCCTCACCCTGTATGAACAGATGCACCGAATCCGGACGTTTGACCGAAAAGCGATCAACTTACAACGCCAAGGGCGCCTCGGCACTTATGCACCGTTCGAAGGACAAGAAGCAGCGCAAGTCGGTAGTGCACTGGCGTTGTCCGATCAGGACTGGTTATTCCCGACGTACCGAGATCACGGTGCGACGTTGACGTTCGGTGCCGACATGGTTCGGACCCTTCTTTACTGGAACGGTCGTGTCGAAGGTTGCGTGCCATCTGAGAAACACATCTTCCCTCCTGCCGTGCCGATTGCGACGCAAATTCCGCATGCTGTCGGCGCCGCATGGGCGGAAAAACGAAAAGGAACGACGAACGTCGCGGTCGCTTACTTTGGTGACGGGGCGACTTCTGAAGGCGACTTCCACGAAGGGATGAACTTCGCCAGTGTCTTCCAAGCACCGGTCATTCTGTTCAACCAAAACAATCAATTCGCGATCTCTGTTCCGATCGAAAAACAGATGCATTCCGAAACGATCGCCCAAAAAGCGATCGCCTACGGGATGCCGAGCGTCCGGATCGACGGGAACGATGCGTTTGCCGTCTATTTCACGATGCAAGCAGCCGTTGCACGTGCCCGATCTGGCGGCGGACCAACATTGATCGAAGCCGTCACGTGGCGGTTTGGTGCCCACACGACAGCTGATGATCCAACGAAATACCGCGATCAAGCTCGTTCACGTGACCGGGTCGATCCACTTGATCGACTCGAACAGTTCTTAAAACACCAAGGCTACTTCGACGAAACATGGATGCAACAGCTACAGGAACGGCATCAGGCAGAAGTTGAAGCGGCAGTAACTGCGATGGAGCAATTCAAGGCGCCAGACGTCAATGACCTGTTCGACCATACGTACGCGACCTTACCGGTTGATGTCCAGCAACAAAAAGAAGCGTATCTGCTAGCAAGGGGGAAATGAGATGGCAACACCAATCAATCGTCAAACGGAGATGACACTCGTCCAAGCTGTCACAGATGCCTTACGAACGAAACTGACAGAGGATGAGACGACGCTCGTCCTTGGAGAAGATGTCGGAAAAAATGGTGGCGTTTTCCGGGCAACGGACGGCTTACAAGAAGAGTTCGGGGAAGACCGGATTGTTGATACACCGCTCAGTGAAGCTGGCATCGTCGGTACGTCGATCGGCCTTGCCATCAATGGCTTTAAACCGATCGTCGAGATTCAATTTCTCGGCTTCATCTACCCTGCCTATGAACAAATCATGACTCACGTCTCCCGTATTCGGATGCGGACGATGGGACGGTACAGTGTGCCGATGGTCATTCGTGCGCCTTATGGTGCCGGTATTCGGGCACCGGAAATTCACTCCGACAGTACAGAAGCACTCTTTACATCGATGCCTGGTCTTAAGGTCGTTTGTCCAGCGACACCATACGATGCAAAAGGATTATTGATTGCTGCGATTGAAGATCCAGATCCCGTTTTGTTCCTTGAGTCGATGCGCAGTTACCGTTCATTCAAGGAAGTCGTACCGAGCGAATCGTATACCGTTGAAATCGGAAAAGCGCGCTGCGTCAGCGAAGGGACGGACGTAACGTTGATCGCCTGGGGAGCAATGGTTCAAGTATCCCAAAAGGCAGCAACGGCTGCTCAGGAACGCGGAATTTCTTGCGAAGTCCTCGACTTACGGACGCTTTATCCACTTGACCGGGAAACGATTGCTGCTTCCGTTCAAAAGACGGGTCGTGCCGTCATCGTCCATGAAGCCGCAGCAATGGGTGGTCTCGGTAATGATCTCGTGACGTTGATTAATGATACGGCGTTCCTTTATTTACGGGCACCGATTGCCCGCGTGACCGGTTTTGATGTTCCGGTCCCGCTGTTCGCCCTCGAAGACCATTACATTCCGACGCCAGAACGTGTCCTTGCGACGATTCAGCGTACGGTCGAGTTTTAAGGAGCTGAATGCCATGATCGAAGTTAAATTACATGATGTCGGTGAAGGGATGACAGAAGGTGAGATCGCCCATTACCTCGTCCAAGTCGGAGACCATGTCACGACGGATCAACCGGTCGTTGAGGTCGCGACTGATAAGATGGTCGCCGAACTACCGGCTCCCGTTTCCGGAATCGTCAAGGAAATCATCATCCCGGTCGGTCAGACGGTGCAAGTCGGTACGACGTTGTTGCATATCGAAGCAAGCAACGCTTCTGATATGCCAGTCACTGTAGCACCTGAAGCGTCGCGCGTACCTGAATCAGTACCTGTCGCAGTCCCACCTGTTCAAGCATCTCCAACAAAACGTGTCCTTGCGACACCATATACGCGAAAAATCGCCCGTGATCACGGGATTGATATTGAAGCTGTAACGGCTTCCGATCCGTCAGGTCGAGTCTCGGAGGACGATGTGCTTCGCTTCGTCCAGGCTGCTACTGCTCCACAAGAGACAGCTGTACCAATCCTTGAAGAGGTTACGTACCAAGAGGCATCACCGGAAACGATTCCGTTCCGCGGCATTCGCAAGCAGATCGCGAAAAAGATGACCCAGTCGCTGTATACGATTCCACACGTCACCCACTTCGAGGAAGTTGACATGACACGTTTGCTCGCTTTACGTGCCGAATGGAAAGCCGCTGGACGAAACATCAACATCAATGCTTTCTTCATCAAAGCCTTGATCGTTGCCTTAAAAGAGTATCCTGTCTTTCATGCCAAACTCGATGAAGCGAATGAATGTATTCGATTAGAGCAGGATTTCCACTTTGGCATGGCAACAGAGACACCGGACGGGTTGATGGTTCCTGTCATCCGTCATGCCGATCAGCTCTCGCTGACGGAACTGCATGAACAATTGGTCGCCTTGCAACAACGTGCTCAAAACGGTGCCTTACGCGCAGCAGATTTAAAACCAAGTACATTCACGATGAGCAATGTGGGTCCGCTCGGCAGTACGGGAGCAACACCGATCATCAATTATCCGGAAACGGCACTGATTGCCTTCCATAAGACGAAAAAACGAGCCTGTGTCGATGAAGACGATCAAATCGTCGTCCGCTCGATGATGAATTTGTCGATGTCGTTTGATCATCGTGTCGCGGACGGGGCAACGGCTGTTGCCTTTACGAACCGCTTCGTGTCACTGATTGAACATCCGACTACCCTACTTTTGGAGTTGATCTAACATGGTTGTTGGCGAACTTACACAAGAACGGGATCTCCTGATCATCGGTGGAGGTCCCGCAGGTTACACGGCAGCGATCCGCGCAGCACAAGGCGGTCGAAACGTCACCTTGATCGAACAAGATGAACTCGGTGGACTGTGTTTAAACCGAGGCTGTATCCCGTCCAAGGTCTACGCGCATACGGCAGAAGAGATGTTACGCATGCCGCATCTTGAAGACCTTGGATTCACGGTCCCTGCTGTCCATGATTTCAGTAAAATGAATGCTTACCGGAATCGAGTCGTGCAGCAATTACGTCAGGGAGTGGTCGCCCTCTGTCAGGCGAACCAGATTGAGCATATCTCTGGTGCAGCCTCCTTCCTGTCAGAAGACCGGATCGGCGTCGAGTCGGGACATCAGTTCGATACGTACCGGTTCCGGGACGTCATCATTGCGACCGGCAGTCACAGTATCCAGCACGAGGAATCGTGCCGTTTGAATGCCGAGCAGCTTTATCAACTCGAGCAGCGACCAGAGAGCTTATTGATCATTGGATCCGACACGTTAGCACTCGAAGCTGCTGCTTGTTTCCATGCACTTGGGACAGAGGTGACGTTGTTCGCGGATCACTTATCACTCGAACCAAGCCTTGAAAAGGAACTGAAGCGGACATTCAAAAAACAAAAAATCCGTCTCGTATCGGATGTCGTGACACGTATCGAGGCTTCATCAGACGCGACCGTTACCGTCATGAAAAACGGAGAAGAAGTCGCCTATCAGGGTGCCTATCTGTTCCAGTCCCTTTCCCGGATCCCGAACAGTTTGACACTCGGTCTCGAACGGATCGGTGTGACGCTTGCAGAAGACGGAACGATTCCAGTTGACGCATATGGACGAACGAATCAAGCGCATATTTACGCGATTGGTGACGTGACACCGGGTCCCCAGCTCGCCATTCGTGCGATTCACGAAGCGAAACGGACGGCAGCTCACTTGTCTGGTCAAGACGTCGATCTGACGACACCTTACTACCCAACGGTTCTACGGACTTTCCCACCGATTGCTTCGGTTGGGATGACAGAACAAGAAGCGAGTGAAGCCGGACACACGCTCCAAACCGGACAGTTCCCACTGAATGCAAACGGAGCGACGACGATTGAAGGTGGCAGTGGGTTCGTTAAGGTCATCGCTGACGAGCAAACATCACTAATCCTTGGTATTCATATGATCGGGGACGATGCCCATCGTCTCGTCGGACAATTTACACAAGCACTGGAACTGGCAGCGAAACGGGAGGATCTTCTCTTCCCTGTCATGGCTCATCCGAGTCGAGGCGAAGCCCTGACGGAATCGATAGAATCCTTATTCGGTCAATCGATCCACCTGCCACCCCGTCAACAGGTCGGTTCGCGCGCGTAATCTAAAAGAGGTGCCTCTGCGTCAGAAGCACCTCTTTTGGATTCGTCACTTCATTTCGTGTAGAAAGGAAAACATGTCATGGAACTGTACTTCACTCGTTTGCACTGGAATACGCATACGTTTCCGGTCGCCGCTACAGCAGATGGTCTCTGTTATGTCGGCGCTTGGGATGAACCGGAGGATCTATTCGACGACTGGTCGCGAAAACACTTCCCCCGAGCCGATCGGATTGCTTCTGACACCGCGCTTGCTCCGTATACGGAGCAGCTACTCGCTTATCTGAATCAGCAGTCGACGACACTGTCCTTTCCGCTTGCGCCTGTCGGTACCCCGTTCCAGCTTGAAGTCTGGAATGCTTTACGCGCGGTACCGTACGGTCAAACCGCCACCTACTCTGATATCGCGGAACGTCTCTTTCGACCGAACGCGACTCGCGCGATTGGCACGGCAATCGGAAAAAATCGATTACTGCTTGCGATTCCGTGTCACCGGATCATTGGCAAAAAAGGCGATCTTCTCGGCTATCATGGCGGTCTGAATATGAAGCGGACGCTACTCGCGCTCGAGCAACGCCTCTGATTCTCGTCCCTCTTCGCTGAAAGATAGAGCAAAAAGAATCCCGAACGGATCGCGGACTTGCGCATACCAACCTCCAAAGTCTGCTACAGCAAGAGGTGTGACGATTTGACCGTCTGTCGTTAATCGCAGATACACTTGCTCGAGCTCTTCAAGTGACGTAAAAGTCAACAACAGATGGAGTGAAGGAGAGATCTCCAGTGCATCACTCTCGTCCCAGAGCATCAATTCGAACGCACCATTTGATAAATGTGCGTGATAGACGGTGTCTCCTGTTTCGTCCATTACGAGACGACGACGTGTCATCGCAAATATGTTTTCGTAGTAAGCAATCGCCTGCTTGGCTTGTCCCGAAAAAACGAGACAAGGAGTGGCTGCATACTGCATGGAAATCCCTCCTTAAATTATGATTTAGTATCATCTTTCGCACTTTTCTTCCCGATCTCCTTCTATACACAAAAAGCCCCAATTTCCTATCCAACCGGACACGGAAAGCGGGGCTTCTTCGAATCAATCAAGATATTACACCAAAGCGATAAGCTGTTTTCCAGTGATACGCCTCACCGGGTGACAACAGGATTGATGGAAAATCAGATTCATGGACTGCATTCGGATGAGCTTGCGTTTCAAGGCATAAGCCAAGCGATGGTCGAGCCGAAACCCCATGAACCGTATAATCGGTCAGCAGTTGCGTTCCGGTATAGAGCACGACTGCTGGCTGATTTGTTGTCACGTCGACGAAGCGACCGGATACCGGATCTTCAAGTCGGAGTGTGTCAGCCCGCAAGACGAATGGATGATCGTAGCCGTTTCCGACAGCAATCGTCTCGGGATGTTCCAGCGTAATCCCGTCACGAATCGACTGACCGTTACGGAAATCAAACGGGGTTCCGGAGACATCCCGTTGTTCGCCCGTCGGCAAGCCATCTGGCTGGACGGGTAAGTAGTAGTCACTTGGTAACGTCAAGACGTGATCCAACACATCCCGCTTCGCATTTCCCGATAAGTTGAAGTACGTATGATTCGTCAGATTGAGGGGTGTCGTTTGATCCGTTACAGCCGTCATCTCAAGCGTCAGTGTCGTATCGTCTAGGCGATAATACACGTCGAGCGTGACCGTTCCCGGATAACCTTCTTCTCCGTCTGGACTGTTCAAGCGCAAGTGGAACAATCTATCCGTCGCTTCAATGACATCGAACCACGCTTGATCGAATCCGTGAATCCCACCATGTAGATGATTCGCACCGTCGTTTGCGACGAGCGGATAGACGTCTCCCGCTACTTCGAAGCGCGCCTGTCCGATTCGACCAGCGACGCGTCCGACGATTGCCCCGAAGTAAGGCGAGTGCTGTTGATAATCTTCCACCGTCTCGAGGCCAAGGACAACACTCTCTAAATGACCATCCCGATCGATCGTCCGGATATCTTGGATGATGCCGCCGTAGTTCCAGAGTGTCACTTCGATGCCTTCCTGGCGTAACGTATGGCGGATCAACTCTTTCTCAAGTAGTCGTGTCATCGTTGTTCCTCCACCGGTTGGCGCGTCACGAGTTGAATGAATCGTCCGAACGCTGCCTGACCGTCTTCCGTCTGCTTAAAGACGCCACAGTCCTCGAGACCACGTACGAATTTCGCGGCGACTGCTTGTTCGACGTACATCGTGACATCTTGACCGTCATACGCTTGTTTTAGTTCCTCTGCCCAGTCAGCATGAGCAACTGCCACTTCGTCGATTTCACCTGTGATGAATCGTTCAACCTGTTGCAACTCTTGGAGCAAACGTGCCGGTAAGACCGCCAGTCCCATCACCTCGATCAAACCGATATTTTCCCGTTTGATATGGTGAATATCAGCATGCGTATGGAAAATACCGTCCGGATGTTCTGCTGACGTCCGGTTGTTCCGTAAGACGAGATCGAGCTCGAATTGTCCATCACGCTGACGAGCAATCGGCGTCACCGTATTGTGTCGCGTCTCACCTGTGTGTGACTGGATCTCTTGACTCTCATCCGTATACGTCAACCACGTCTCATAGACGGTCGTCGCAGCATCGAGTAGTGCCGACGCATCTGTACTTTTCAGACGCAACACACTCAGTGGCCAGTGTAAGGTTTCACCAGTGACTGTCGGCTGATCCGGGAACGTAAAGGATGTTAAAGCGTTTGCCCGGTCCATCGCAAACGTATAGCGACCGCCCTGATAATGATCATGCGTCAAGATCGATCCACCGACGATCGGCAGGTCGGCGTTCGAACCAGCAAAGTAATGTGGGAATTGCTCGACGAAGGCGAGCAGACGTGCAAACGCATCCCGATTGATGACCATGTCACGATGTTCCTGCGACAAAATGATGCTATGTTCGTTGTAGTAGACATACGGTGAGTATTGTAGTGCCCATGGTTCTTCCATCAGTGTCAGCGGAACGATTCGGTGATTCGCACGGGCTGGATGATTCGCACGACCCGCGTAGCCGACGTTTTCAACGCATAACAGGCAGGTCGGATAGTTCGACGTCGTCGGTGCCTCCGTCCGGGCTGCCGCGATTTCACGCGGATCTTTTTCCGGCTTCGATAAGTTGATCGTGACATCGATCGTTCCGTAAGCTGTCTCCGCTTGATAACGTTTATTTTTAGCAATCCGTTTCGTTTGAATGTAGTTACTTGCTTGGCTCAGTTGGTAAAAATAATCCGTCGCAGCAATAGGTGATTCAGCGTACAGACGACGGAATACCGCCGTCACGTCAGATGGACGGGCGACGAAGATATCCATCACATCTGCTGCGAACTGCTCTTTGTCTTCAAGACGCGCCGGCAACTGTCCGCTTGCGATCAACACTTCGATCATGTCATCCAAAACATCTGGAATTGGGCGAGATGGTACGTCTGCCTGTTCTTCAAAATCGGCTTGACCGACCCGCGCTAGAATCCGGTTCCGGGCGTAGATCGCATCTTCCGGTTCAATCAAGCGTTCCTGGATTGCTTGCGCTACTAACTGTTGGATGAGTTCATTCATCGCCGTCACTCTCCTCATTCTGTCTCTCTTTAACGAACGCTCGTCCGGTATCCTTCTGGATTGTGCGCATGCCAATTCCAAGCATCACGGATGATTGTTTCGATGTCGGTACGTTGTGGTGTCCAGCCGAGAACTTCTTTTGCTTTAGCGGATCCGGCGATCAAGATACTCGGATCCCCTGCACGACGTTCGATGATTCGTTCTGGAATCGGATGTCCAGTTACACGACGAGCTGCTTCGATGATTTCTCGCACGGAAAACCCTTGGCTTGAACCGAGGTTAAAGACCGTACTATCGTTGCCATTCGCTAAATAATCGAGTGCTCGTATATGGGCATCGATCAAGTCTTCAACATGGATGTAATCACGAATGCACGTGCCATCCGGCGTTGGATAATCATCGCCATAAATCGAAATTTCTGCCCGTTGTCGGTTGGCGACTTCAAGGACGAGCGGAATCAAATGTGTTTCTGGTGTATGGTCTTCCCCGATCTCTCCGGTTGCCCGTGCACCGGCGACATTAAAGTAACGTAACGCGACGTAACGTAAGCCATACGCTTGTTCAGACCATCGCATCATCTTCTCCATCATCAACTTCGTCTCACCATAGGCATTCGTTGGACGTGTTTCCGCTGTTTCGAGAATCGGCATTTGTTCCTGTTCACCGTATGTCGCTGCCGTCGAAGAGAAGACGATTTGTTTGATGTCATGAGCAGTCATCGCTTCGAGCAACACTTGTGTCCCGTAAACGTTGTTATCAAAGTAACGTAATGGTTCCGTCATCGACTCGCCGACGAGTGAAAAAGCAGCGAAATGAACGACTTGTTCAATCGTCTCTTCCGTAAAGACGCGATCGAGAAAAGCACGATCGCGTATGTCTCCTTCATATAGACGCGCTTGCGGATGAACCGCTTCACGGTGTCCGGATTGCAGATGGTCGATGACGACGACATCCTTTCCGGCATCAATCAATTGATAGACGGCATGGGAGCCGATATAACCAGCTCCACCTACGACTAACGTTGCCATTTAGATGACCTCCCGTTCGATTTCACGTGCTCCGTCACCGACCGTCGCCGTATAGAACGTCGCCGGGTAACCGATCCGTGCTTCATAATGTTCGCCGACAGCTTGTTTGAACGCGTCGACTGCTTCGTCTTCAACGATCGCAATCGCACAGCCCCCAAAACCAGCACCTGTCATCCGTGCGCCGAGCACGCCCGGTTGTTCCCAAGCCGCTTCGACGAGTGTATCGAGTTCAATCCCTGTCACTTCATAATCTTCCCGTAACGAGACGTGTGAAGCGTTCATCAACTGACCGAACGTCGTCAGTTCTCCCGCTTCAAGTGCTGCTAGTGCCTGAAGCGTTCGTTCATTCTCTGAAATCGCATGGCGGGCGCGACGCATCAAACGTTCGTCTTCCCATGCGACTTTTGCAAATTCTGAAGTCGTCCATTGTCCGAGTGCTTCCCGTGGCGTGAATTGATTGAGATAAGCGAGTGCTGTCTCACATTCCGCCCGGCGTTCATTGTATTTCGAATCCGCCAATTCACGGCGTTTGTTCGTATTCATGATGATGATTGTATACCCCGTCAAATCGAGTGGGGCATACGTATAATCGAGCGTCTCACAATCGAGCAACAATCCCGCTCCCGCTTTTCCCATACCGATCGCAAACTGATCCATGATACCACTGTTGACGCCAATATAACGGTTTTCGACTTGTTGACCGAACCGGACGAGATCAAGACGTGGAATCTCTAATCCGTATAATCGATTGAGCAAGACACCGATGACGAGTTCAAGCGAAGCCGATGATGAAAGACCAGCTCCATTCGGGATGTCACCTTGAATCAGGATGTCACATCCTGAATCGATTCGGTACCCGGCTTCCTGTAAGACTGTAATCATCCCCTTCGCATAGTTCGCCCAACTGTGCGTCGCGTCATACGCAAGTTCGTCGAGTGCGACTTCGATGATGCCGTCTTGCTCGAAATTCAGTGAGTAGAAGCGGAAGCGTTGATCGTCTCGTTTTCGTGCGATCGCATGCGTACCGAACGTCAACGCACATGGAAAGACGTGACCGCCATTGTAATCCGTATGTTCACCGATTAAGTTGATCCGTCCTGGTGCAAAGAAGCGATGCGTCGACGGTGAGCCAAACCGCTGTTCAAATTGTGCTTCTAACGTCTGGTCTGTCATACGATCGTCTCCTTTGATTCAAGTAGTGAGAGCGCACGGTGGACTGGCTGAATCCGCAAGCAGCGGGCTTCATAGTCTGTCGTGTATGAGAACGTCAAGCCTTGTTGCATCAAGTAAGCGCCGCTTAACGTCCGGTCCTCGACTTGATAACGCATTGCTGGGTCGAGTCCTTTTAGCTTGAAGTGATACTGGTGTGTTCCGTATTGTCGAAGTGGCGCGATCGCAAGCAAGACCGTTTCTTCTTCCGATGTATATTGCATGACGCTTGGCGTCTGTTGTGTAAAAGCAGATAGGCGGTACTGGATGCCGCGTTGGATCGTCGGACGAATCGCTTGATATGTCTCGATCCAGCCTTTTGCTTCCGCAAGTTCATCCGTTGACCACTCGCTTAAGTTACCACCGATGCCGAGTGTACCTTGCATCGAGGAGACGAAGCGTGTCGCAAGTGGTACGTTGCGCCCATTTAACCAGTTCGGTCCGTCCGTCACCCAGCAGCTCATCATCTTCGCATTGTAGGCATACGAGAAGTCATGCTGAATTTGTAAGCGATCGAGTGGATCGGTGTTATCACTCGTCCAGACTTGTTCCGTCCGTGAGAGGATTCCAAGGTCGATCCGTCCGCCACCACCTGCACAGGCTTCAAAGTCGACCGTCGGATGCAAGCGACGTAATTCATCAAAGATTCGGTACAACGCATCGACGTGACGTTTCCATAATTCCTGTTGGCGATCCGTCTGGTCTTTTGGAACACCCGGTTCCGAGAAGGCGCGGTTCATGTCCCACTTGATGTAGTCGATTGCGTGACGCGTCAGCAAGTCATCCATCATCTCGAGAATGAACTGCTCGACTTCTGGTAATCCGAGATTCAAGACGTATTGATTCCGTGACGTCGTCCGAACCGCATCCCGTGCATGGTAAATCCAGTCCGGATGCGCCCGGTATAGATCAGAATCCGGGTTGACCATCTCCGGTTCGACCCATAGTCCGAATTGTAAACCTTGCTGTTTCACATACGAGATCAAAGGCTCTAGACCGTTCGGGAATTTTTCCCGATTGACGTGCCAGTCCCCGAGTCCCGCTTGATCGGAATGGCGTTCGCCAAACCAACCGTCATCGACGACGAACAGCTCACAACCGATTCCTGCTGCAAGATCAACGAGTTCACGTTGACCAGATTCCGTCACATCGAAATAAGTCGCTTCCCATGAGTTATAGAGAACTGGACGCTCCGTCGCACGCGGCATGATGACGTCACGCTGAAACGAATGCGCATGGGCGCTCATATCCGCAAACCCGTCCGCATAGCCGATGTAGAACGTTGGTGTCGTCAACTGTTGTTGATGTGATAGTTTCCAACTGAAGTCAAACGGATTCATTCCACCTGACAGTTGGACAAAACCGAACGCATCTTGTTCGACATGAATCGCCCAGTTGCCGGAATAAGCAAAATGTCCGTAGACGACTTCACCGCTGTCTTCTGTCGCGTCCTGCTCGAGCGCGAACCAGGGATTCGCTTGGTGACTCGTCACCCCACGCCGACTTTCAATCGTCTGACGCCCTGGTGTCACCGGTGTGATCTGTTTCTTGAACTCACCTGTCCACATGCCAGCAAAGTGATGCAGTTTTAAATTCGGTTGATGCCAGCGTCCCATCGCAAAGGACTGGGCTGCTGTCAAACGAACAGGTAATCGTCCCGTGTTTTCGACGACGATCGAACGACCGATGATGTCGTAATCGGTGAACACTTCGTACTGAACCCCGACACGCATCTCCTGCAAGGGATCAAACAGCCAGAGCGTCAATTTCGTTTCTGTCTGCTCGGATCGTTCAAACTGGAACTGGTGAATCCGTTGCCCGTCCTCTCGTTCCGACTTCAATGTCGGCTCCATATACAACATCTCGCCGAATGGTACGAAATCGTACGTCGCGACGCCATCTGGTGATTCAAACGAACTGTGTGCGACGATCGGACTCGGTAACGCTTCATAATCATCTCGATATGGTAACTTGGCACCGAAATACGTGTGAATCAGCTTACCGTTCGCACCGATCGTGACGACGTGAGCGACCCGTTTCCCTTCGATGACGAAACGACGTCCTGCTACTTCAAAGATTGCCATGGTTCTCTTCCTCCTTACGTCGTCAGAATCAGTGTCTCAAGTGGTGCGAGCTGGACCGTTCCACGATATGTCTCATCTTTTGTCAATGCTTGGTATGTTCCGTCTAACGTGACGTCCCGCGTTTCTTTCGTGTCATGGTTCATCAAGAAGAGGAAGTCGCGTTTTTCGCCATGACGACGCACGATTTCGACTTGATCCGGCGCCTCGATCATCTCGATGCCGGCCTCAGTGAACGCTTGACGGTAAATCGTATCGATCATCGCATCATCAATCGATGAGCCGATGTAGGTAATCATTCCTTTATAGGCATTGCGCGTCACAGCCGCTACACCCTCATAGAACGTATCTTCATAGACAGCGAGCGTCTCTGCTGTCGTCGGTGTAATAAGATCACACCAGAGTCGGGCTGTTGAAGATTGTCCTACCATCTCGCCGATGCCTGTCACCTGATGTTGCTGAACGGATTGGAGTGACTCATATTCGTCGATCTCGATGCCCGCATACGGCGCGAACTTACCCGGTAACGTCGTCGGTACGACATGATTCCGTGCATCCTTAACACCTGTCCGGTACGTGAAGATGACGTGACCGCCTTGTTCCATGTACGCAATCAAGGCGTCATCGAACGTTGGATTCGTTAAGAAATAGAGCGGAACGATGATCAGTTTATAACGAGATAGATCATCACCTGGGAAGACGATGTCAGTTGCGACTTGTTGACGAACCGCTCCACCATAGAAGCGGACGAACTCCGTCCGGAAATCAAACGCATCACTGTGTGGCTGGTGTGTCCACGCCCAGACGTTTTCTTGATCGAAATAGACACCGACTTTCGCGTCATAACGGCTCGCGTTGATCTCATCGCCATACGTATTCAGTTCCGTCATGATCTGTTTGACTTCTTCGAATTTCCGCTTCGGTTTGCCGTCATGATCGATGATGCCGTGACAGAACTCCTCTGTTCCGAAATGAGCAGCCCGGAAGCGGAAGTAGACGATCGCTTCCGCTCCCCGCGCGACCGCTTGGTACGTCCAGAGGCGAATATGTCCTGGTCGTGGCAAGTAACCGATTTTGCTCCAGCCTTGTGCGCCACTCAACTGTTCCATGACCCAGAACCCTTTTCCTTGCTTCGAAGAGCGGCAAAGATCGTGATCACTCGCCATCTTCTCGAACCGGTTCGGCTCCGGTAGTCCACCCCAGACTGGGTAGTTATCGAACGCTACGTAATCGAGGTCTTGCGCCATTTGTTGCTGATTGACCGCCATGTCACTGTAGACCAGATTGTGCGTGATGAAGACGTTCTCTGGAATGTAGCGACGTAAGACATCAACTTGTAATTTGTTGTAGTACGTATAGCCGTCGGCACAGAAGCGATCGAAGTCGACGAGCAAGGATGGGTTGTGTTCCTGATAGACTTTACGCGGTACCGGGATTTGCTCCCACGCCGTGTACGTCTGACTCCAGAAGACGGTTCCCCATGCTTCGTTCAAGGCATCGAGCGTTCCGTAACGGTTCGCTAGCCAACGCTGAAAAGCAGCGCGGTCGACATCGCCGTAAGAACGATCCGATTTCTCATGCCCGTATTCATTATCCGTTTGCCACCCGATGACACGAGGATGTTGACCGTAGCGTTTCGCCATCTCTTCCGTGATTTTGACGGATAGACGCTGGTACGTTTCGCTGTGGACCGTATAATGGCGACGAGCACCAAAGCTGATCGTCACACCATTCTCATCGACCGGTAAGATTTCTGGATACTTCGTACATAACCAAGCCGGTGGTGTCGCAGTTGGTGTTCCGAGTACGATATCGAATCCTTCCGCACTCAAGCGTTCGATGACGTCATCCCAAAAGCTGAAGTCATAGACGCCTTCTTCCGGCTCCATCATTGACCAAGCGAATTCCGCGAGACGAACGACGTTGACGCCAAGTTCCTTCATCAGTCGGAAGTCTTCCTCCCATAGTGCTCGTGGTGTTTGTTCTGGATAATAATCGACTCCTAAATACATTGTGCTCCCCCTTACGCAAAAACAATTATTTTACTGCACCCGCCGTCATTCCTTTTTGGAAGAAACGTTGGAAGAAGATATAGAAGATCATCGTCGGTAAACTGATCAAAACAAGTGACGCGTAGATTTTTCCTGGATCCCCACCGAGCGCATCTTTGAAGAAACTTGGTGCCATCGTCACTGTCTGATAGGCAGGATCCGTCATGAACGTAAGAACCATCAAGTATTCGTTCCATGAGTTAAGGAACGCATAGATTAAAGCTGTTGCGAGCGCTGGTTTTGCGAGTGGTAGCATGACTTTGAAGAAGACTTCAAGAATCGTCGCCCCATCGATATACGCCGCTTCCATCAGTTCGTTTGGTAGTTCATCAAAGTACCCTTTGATGAGCATCAGACCGAATGGTAAGAAGAATGCGACTTCCGCTCCGATCAGTCCCCAGTGGTTGTTCAGTCCGTCAAACGAACGGAGCGTGAAGAACAATGGAACGATCATCGAAGCGACGGGTAACATCAGACCCGCTAAGACCATGTTGAACAAAAGGCGTTTTCCAGCAAACTCAAGTTTCGAGAAGGCGAACGCCGCGAATGCCAGAATCGTGATCGAGATGATGATCATGAAGAAGGCAACGAAGAAACTGTTGAAGACGAACGTTGGGAAGTTCGGGTTTTGCAGTGTCGCGATATAGTTGTCGAATCCATTGATTCGGAGACTCTCTTTGAACATGACGAAAATCGGGAATAACCAGACGATTGATGCCAGCACCAATACAAGGTTGATCATCCAGCGGCTTTTTTTAGATTCTACATCCATGGGTCGTTCCTCCTTAGTTATCCATTTTCTTTTGTACGCGCAATTGGAAGTACGTGATGAGTAAGGCAATCGTCAACAGGATGATGGCAACAGCACTCGAGTAACCGACTTCCTGTTGCAACATCGATTTCCGGAATAGATAAGTCGAAATGAACTCCGTCGACGATCCCGGTCCACCGGCTGTTGTGATCCAGACTAAGTCAAACGTCTTCAGACCACCGATGACACCGAGGATCGAAAGTGTGAACGTCGTTCCTTTCAAGTTCGGGAAGACGATGCTCCACAGTGTCCGGAAGAATCCAGCTCCATCGATTTTTGCTGCTTCGAAGATTTCCTTCTCAATCGTCAACATCGCCATGTAGTACATGACCATTGAAGAACCCGTCCACTGGAAGATGTTGATTGCAATGACGGAATAAAGCGCGATATCCGGGTCACCGAGCCAGTTCTGTTCGAGGCTACCGAGACCAATTGCACGGAGGAACTCATTGATGTAACCAAACTGGAAATCATAGATTTGTGAGAATGCCGCACCGAGTACGACAGGGCTCAAGACGACCGGGAAGAAGAAGACCGACTTCATCGCCGTCCGCATTGGTCCCGGTGTATGCAGGAAGTACGCCAAGACAAGACCGATACCGGCTTGGATCGTGACTGTTAAAATCGTGAAGATGAACGTATTCTTCAGCGAGAGATAGAAGTCTGGATCTTGGAACATCTCAGCATAGTTGTCGAGTCCGACGAACACTTTGTCAAACGAGATTCCGTCCCACGAGAAGAACGAGTTATAGGCGTTATAGAAGATCCCATAATAGATGAAGCTGACGACGAACAAGACGATCGGGGCAACGAAAGCCCATCCGACCATGTTCCGCTTCATGTTCTTTTTCTTCCTTGGCGCAGGCGTACGTGTCGCTACCGGCTGGAGCGGTTCTGCTTTTGGTTTAATCGGCAATTCCTGTCGCTCTGTCTGCATATGGATTCCCCACTTTCCTCAAGTCCAAAAATCAGGAAGTGGCACGCAGGCGTACCACTTCACTGTCGAGTCTTATTTCGCTGATTGATCCGCTGCGTCTTGAACGCGTTGTAATGCTTCTTTCGGATCTTGTCCTGTCGCGATATTTTGAAGTTCCTTACCGAGGATATCGTTTAATTTCGTATCCCGGATACCACGGCTAGCAACCGCTTTTGCTAATGTTTCGTTCAACATCTTGTACGACTCTTTTTCACCTTCCGATGTGAAGGCAGCATCTGAATCGACTTTGACGTCCTTGATTCCAGGTGCCATCTCGAACTCACCCATGTAGACTTCTTGTCCTTTTCCTTGGCTCATGAAGGCGATGAACTCCGCTGCACCTTCTTGTTGTTTTGACTCTTTGTTGACACCAAGTGCCATGTCGATCGATGCGATGACGGGTTGCTCTGTTCCGCCTGCTAAGTTCGGGAGTGGAACGAATCCGAGCTCATCATCGATTTTCCATTTTTCTTTTTTCTCTTTCGTCGTCATCGAGTGTGCTTCCCATGAACCGATGACCCACATCGCTGCTTTTTTATCGAAGAATTGGTTCATCCCGTCATTGTACGTCGCTAAACCAAGTGCACCTTCTTGGAAGACTTTATCCTTGAAGAGGTCTTGCCAGATTTGCGCTGTTTTGACCATCTCGTCGTCTGTCCACTTCGCTTCACCCGAAAGAACTTTTTGGATGTAGCCTGGTGCGACTTGGTGACTGAGGACGTTGTAGACGTCGATATCGATCCACGCATCTTTTGCTCCGAGCATGAGTGGGATGACTTTATCGCCTGAGTCTTTGATCTTCTTGACTGCACTGACTGTTTCTTTGTAGTTCTTCGGTGGTGTCACGCCGTATTTGTCGAGCATCGTCTTGTTGTACATCAAGTACGCTTGACCTGTGAACCCGATTGGCACTGCATATTGTTTACCGTCGAGTGTCGTTTGTTCGATTCCAAGCTCGACGAACTTGTCTTTCCAGCCTTTGCCTGCTGCTTTATCCATGTACGAATCAACGGGTACGACACGATCCTTGTACTGCTGGATCATCGGTTCTTTTAGACCGATGATGTCTGGACCCTTACCTGACAACATCGCGACTTGTAATTGTTTTTCATAGTCTTCACTGTAGCGTTTGAATTGAACGACGTATTTGTCTTGCGATTCGTTGAACGCATCAACGACTGCTTTCCCCGCTTCTGGTTGTGGCGCCCAGCCCCACCATGTGACGATCGTCTTGCCGTCTTTCGTTTTCGTTTGTTGCTCGTCTTCGCCACCACAAGCAGCAAGGAATGCGGATAATGTTAGGACTGATGCTGCAGCAACGAGTTTCGTTTTTTTGAATTTCATGTAAGAGCTCCCCTTTTATGTGTAAGTAGTCAAGCGTATCGTCTAGCGTGTTCCCCTTCAATTTGTGCTTGTTTGCACCATTCTTCGATCACTTTCGTCTGAATCGGCATTCCCTGTAGCTGAATCAATACGCGGGCAATCAATCGAAGACGGTACGCCAGCGTATCAACGTCCGGTCGGACGAAGAGATAGAACTCCCCACCGAGCGTTAAACAACCGGCAGAGCGCATGTGTTGCATGAGTGCGCGTAATTCAATGTATCCGCTCTCAGGACCCCTTGTACCGATGACATCCGGAATTGAAACACACCGTCACGTCGTGGTCGGACGAGCACGATATCCTGCTCGTCTGTCGGGACATCGCCTGGACCCTGTTCTGTCATCTGTTGCGTCGACCGATGAAAATAAAAACCGCGGATTGCTCCGTAACGCCCGAAAGCTTCACGGTACGAAACCCATGGATCGTATGGTTCCATTGCGCGATGCCTCCCTTTCCTGCTTCAGCTTGATTAGCCCTTGCTAACCTGCATCCACCTCCACTTAGTTGACCATGAACTTAGTAAATTAAATTTATTATCTAACTTTACATCGACTATAGCATATCACTTTTTAATTTGTAAACGGTTTCATTAAATTATTTTTGAATAACAAAACCGATTCCATCTCCTGCTGGTTCGCAAGACACGGAATCGGTTCATTAAATCGTTTGAAATAAACTGTTCGTTGCAAGGGCCGCCGCACTGAGTGCTCCCTGTTTTTCACCCCATGGGACCATCTTGACATCGGTTTCACGTGAAGCAGCGGTCAACGCCGTGTGCTCGACCCGTTCCTTGATTTGATCAACGATCGTCGGTGCGAGCTCGAACATTGGTCCCCCAAGTAAAATCCGGCGTGGATTCAGGAGATGAATTGTATTCAAGACACCGATTCCGATGTATTCCCCCGCCCGTTCATACGCCCGAACCGCCTGCTCGTCTCCCTCGTTCAACCGCTTGCGCAAATCAGCAAGCGTCGAGACTTGTGGATCAACGACCGCATAATCCCGTAACAATGCTTTTTCACCTGCTAGTGCTTCTAGACATCCCCGGTTCCCGCACGAACAAATCGGACCGTCGAGATCAAGACGCATATGTCCGACCTCTCCCGTAATATGATGTTGTCCGTCGACAAGCTGTCCGTCGAGCACATAAGCACCCCCGATACCTTCCCCAGCATAGAGATAGAAAAATTGTTCGACCCCGACGCCTTCACCGAACAATAACTCAAACGAAGCGAGTGCCCGGACATCATTTTCGATGAAGACAGGATAGTCAAAGCGTGCTTCGAGTTGTACCTTCAACTCAACATCATGCAGGTGAAAACGTGGAGCAAAAAGAATGACACCTGTCTCCGGATTGACCATCCCGTGGACGGAGATCCCGATGCCGTGAATCGTTCCTCGTCCTTCTGTCTGTGCAATCAAGGTCTCGCATAAGCGTCCGATTGCTTCGACCAGTTCTTCATTCGTCTCAAAGCGTCCCACGGCTTCGGACTCATGAATCGTGTTCCCACTTAAATCAGCAACGACACCGATGAATTGGTGACTAGTTGCATCGATGCCGATGACGTACTGTTCTGTTGCGACGAGTTCGAGCATGATCGGTTTTCGTCCCCCGTTTGATATCCCGAGCTCTCGCTCTGTCACGAGTTGTTCTGCAATCAATTCACTGACGATGTTTGATACCGTCGGCTTCGTCAAGTTCGTCCGTTGTGCTAACTCGACCCGCGAAATCGGTTGATGCATCCGAATCAGTCGCAAGACGAGTGCTCGATTATAGGAACGCATCCATTTAGAATTACGCGGTGTTTCTTTCGCCATGTCCCCCTCAACCCCTTTGGTCTGTCTCTTTACTATCTTCGCATATTTTGTAAGGGATTTCACGGTCTCATCAAAAAACCGTTCATCTGCTGAACGGTTTTTGTGCACTTTCATGCTTCGTCATATGGTTGTTCCAAAATCAAGACACGTGAACCGTCCGGATTCTCGGTCAGTTCGATTTCGACGATGGCTTGACCGACAAGCAAGACGATTGGTAGAGAAGGATCATTTTCACGGAAGAAACCGATTTTCCCGTGGTGTGCATCCATATAGTCCGCATATAAAAATGTGCCGTTGACGTGCAACTCATCCGTCACTCGATTGAACGTCAAGCGTGGGACACCGTACCAGGCTTCCCCATTCAAATAAAGCAACGGACGTTCGCCGACCGATTCATTCATCGCTCGTCGGACCTCGATCGCCCCCGTCGTATCGTAATACAATCGATCCTGACCACGTGTCGCGATGACGATCGGATGTTTCTGATACAAGACGACTTCTAAAATTTCATCTGCTTGTTCGACGAAATAGCCAGTCTCATCCGACTGGGCAAAACTAATCGTATACAGCTGCATCCAGGAAACAATATCCGTCACTTGAACCGGTTTATGAAAAAGCGCAGAAACAAGCAGTGTTTCTTGCGGAGTCACAATCAGATTGACGGAGATATCCGCTAAGCGGATCGTCCGGATTTGTGTCGAAGGATACGTATGGTCATAACTCGGAACAAGCATCGCTTCATAGTGATCATCCTTTTCGACCAGTTCAATCGACGGCATGCGTCGATCAAAATCCGCAATTTGAATTCGTTTCATCCGACATCTCCTCTCACTTTCGCTAACAGCCTCACGCAAGTTATTACCCAATATCTGGTTTTCGTGCACTCCCCTGAATTCAAAAAACCGGAACGCATGCGTCCCGGTCATTGTAGATACAGATCATATAGTAGATATAGAATGCCTCCGACGATGATTAAAAATGAGAAGATGCCCGCTTTCCCAAAAAAGACGCGATCGACGGTTTCATCCCGTTCGAATCTTGGCTTCGTCATACAGTACCGCTCCCTTTAACAAACTCGTAGTACTTTATTCATTTCGACATCCACCATCCTATCCCTTGTTATGATCTGTCATTTCATTCCATTTGCGAAATAAATCAATGTTTCGGTCTCATCTTCTGTCAACGATCGTCCGGTCTCTTCTGCATACAAGGTTCGCATATCCTTCAGTCGTCCTTCGGTCGCTTTCGTTACGCGAATGGCTCGACGCAACATCTTGACCTCTTCTTCAAATTCTGACTTTGGCATCGCTTCTCCATGCGACCAGATATAATAGTCGGTATCTAAACGATCCAGTGTCGCTAGTAAACGCGTCGTCCGCTCAACCGTATAATTCACCTTCGGCGAAAAGATATCGGCATACATGGCGTCACCTAAGAACACGACACGTTCTTCCGGGATGTAGACGAGTAGGCTTCCTGGAGAGTGATCATTTTCGACTTCGATCAGTTGGCAATGCACCCCACCTAAATCGAGATCCAGTTGTCTTTCAAAGCCGATCGTCGGTAAGACAATTTCGATATCGCGTGTCACACCGAACTCGAGCTTGATCGCGTCGGCGCAAAACGGAATCTCAATGCCTTGATCCATTCGTTCTTGCAGTGCTTCATCCGTCCAGGCATACGGCTGCATCTCCTTCATATGCGTGATCGTTTGCTTGGTCGCAATTGATGGGAGACCAAGATGTTTCATTCCAAAAATATGATCCCAGTGCCAGTGTGTCAATGCCAACAAGGTCGGCGATCCAAGTTCATGTATCTTCATTTCTTCTAAGAATAGTGCTGCATGGGCTGAAGAGTTCCCCGCATCAATCATCAATTGATGGTTCTCCCCGCGCACGACAGCGAGAATCGGGCGGTCCGTCTCGCTGACCGGTGTCTGATACCAAATCCGTGAAGTCAGTTGTTTGAAGTGTTGCATGCTCTACCTCCTTATCATCTGCTCTTAGTATACGTCATGACAAAACCGGGTTCATCTAGAAGACGAACCCGGTCTGCTTAGTTGTTATTTTTTAGCGTTTGGTCGAAACGGCCACCAGACTCCTTTACCGAACGATACCGTGATTGCTGGAATCAAGAGTGGTAAGACGATCAAACCATACAAGAGTAGACCTGTGATGACGATCGTCGCGATTTGAACGAGACTCAAGACACCAGACGGCATCATCGCCCCAAAGGTTCCTGCAAGAATAATCGCTGCCGTGATGATGACAGACCCCATTTTTTTCATCGACAGGAACATCGCTTCCTTCGTATCGAGTCCGTTGATCGTCTCTTCCCGGAAACGGTCGAGTAGGAAGATCGAGTAGTCGATACCAAGGGCAATCAACATGACGAATCCGAAGAACGGAACAGCCCAACTGATACCGTCATATCCGAGTCCGTTGACGAAGATCAGCTCTGCGATCGACATCGACGTATAATACGTCAGCAATAACGAACCGATCATGAACAACGGCATGATCAACGAACGGAACATGATTGCTAGAATCACGAAGAGACTGATCAGCATGACCGTCACTGTTCGTTTGAAATCGGCTTTCGACGTATCGTTTAAATCACTGTTGACGCTTGAGATACCACCGTATGCAACACTGCTGTCTTCAAATGGTGTATCTTTGATTGTCTTCGCTGTCGTCTCTTTGATCGCAGCGACGGTTTGAATCGCTTCTGGAGAATACGGATCATCCTCGAGGATGACTTCGAACTTCAATCCCGTCTGTTGATCAATCGCGTAACGATCAATCGCTGGTTTAAAGGCTTTATCCGATAGCGTATCTTTTGGTACGAACACACCTGTCCCCCGAATCGATGTCGCTTGTCCCATCTCGGTCAGAAGATCCGAGATTTCCTCAAGACCACTTTCAATTTTCGTCAGTCCTTCGTTCGCTTGACCGACACCATCCGCAAGTTGTGTTAATCCGTTCCCCAACTGACCGGCTTGCGCTCCTTGAGACGCGATACCGCTCGCTGCTTGACTAATGCCAGCTTGAACTTGGCTCAATTGACCAGACAATGCATTCAACGTTCCGACGGTTTGCGGGATGTTTTGGGTCGATTGTAACCCTTGACCGACAAGCGTCAACTGTTGGTTGATTTGCCCGAGTCCGTCTGCTGCTTGTTGCAACTGACTCGCACCTGCTGAAGCCGCGTCTCCTGCTGGTAGCTGTCCTGTAATCCCATTCAAATTATCTTCCACCGTCGTCAGACCAGACTGAACATCCGTGAGGCCGGCGGTAGCTTTCTTCATACCATCAGCAACTTGTTTTAATTGACGATCGACGTAGAAATCATTGATGACTTCGCCTGTCGGACGAGAAATCGAACGAACCGATTTGACCCCGTCAATCTTCACCAGTTCGCGACTGAGTTGTTCCGCATAAGGAACTGTTTTTTCAGTAATCAAATCATCGTCACTCTTCAGGATGACGTTGACCGGGAGCGACTCACCTGCACCAAATCCATCCGAGATCGCATTGAGTCCTTTTACCGTCTCATACTTCGCACCAATCTCATCGACGGTATTAAACGAAAGGTCATCATCATACGTAAAGAGTGTCGGGACCGTGACGATCGCAACGATGATCATCGCAAGCAACGGACGACGGATTGATAATCCACCATAATGTGCCCAGAGCTTGCTATCCTGGTGACTCGCTGCCTTCTTAGATGGCCAAAATAGCTTTTCTTTTAATGTCGCCATGAAGAATGGAACGAGTGTGAACAAAACAAGTAAGAGTACTGCAATCCCGACCGCAACGGCGACCGATGACTTAAAGATCGGGAAGTCCGCAAAACCGATCGCTGAGAAACCGACAAGAACAGCGAGACCACTGATTAGTAACGTACGCCCTGCTGTCTTATACGTGTTGACGATTGCTGTCTCAACGTCGTGCCCTGCCGTCAACTCTTCCTTATACCGGCTCAGGAGCAAGATACAATAATCCGTCCCAATCCCGAATAGAATGGCGACGAGGAAGATTTGCGTATAGTTCGATACCGGGAAGCCGAACCAATCGACGAAAAAGGCGACGAGTGATTGACTGATCAGGTACGTAAACCCAACTGCAACGAGTGGGACGAACGGTGTGACGACTGAACGGAAAACGAGCAGAAGCAGTCCGAAAATCAATCCGACGGTAATCAGTTCTGTCCGCTTCAATCCTTCTTGTGAGCTCGTATTAACGTCATCGTTGATTAACGCTTCACCCGTTAGATAGATCGTTTGATCCTTTGGTAAGAGATCCGTCCGGATTTGTTTTGCCAGTTTGACGATTTCTTCTTGCGAACCGTCGACTGTAATCGGCACGAGGACCGTCTTTTTATCTTTTGAGACGAGCTGTCCTTCCGTCTCTTTGTTTTCAAACGGATCCAGCACATCCGTGACCGGACGATCAAGTGCTTCTAAATCCTGAACGATTTGTCCGATCGACTTTCGATCGGCATCGCTGACTTTGTCTTTGAGCGGAATGACAAGCGAGATCGTTTCTTCGCTGGCCCCCGCTTTTTCTAAAATGTCAGCTGCCCGTTGCGAATCAGCATCATTTGCAAGCTGAATCGCACCTGCTTCTTCTGCTTGTTTAGCCAAGTTTGGTGCCGTAAATAGTAAACCTACTGTAACGATGAGCAATAACGCAAGAATTGCCCAGCGCCATTTGACGATTTGTCGCATATCCGATTCTCCTCTTCCTTCTATCTGTTTTTAGTCATTCAACTGCAAAATCTCTTTAATCTTTTTGAAGGTTTCGATGAACTGAATGATTTCTTCTTCCTCGACCTTTCCTTCAATCAAATTCTCAAGATACGTATAGATTTCTTGCTCCGCTTCTGTTGCCACTAACCGACCTGATTCCGTCAACGAAATGTACTTCGTCCGGTGGTCGTCTTCTCGTCGTTCGACGATGACGAGACCTTTTTCCGTCAACTTTTTCAGCCGGTTGGAGATGGCACTTTTGTGAACACCCTGCACTGCCGCGAGACGACCGGACGAAATCGGTCCATATTTTCCGACGAGCTTCAACACATGAAGTTGCTCCGGTGAATACATTTGCCAAACGGGTGCTTCGACCGACTTCAACACACGTTCTGTTCCGTGGATCATGACTTCTTCAAACAGGAGGACTGCTTCACGTAAATTGTCTTTCATTTTTAGTTTACCCCCTAAACTTATGAAGTTAGTTTAGCCCCTCAACTAGAAGGCTGTCAACTCTAAACTGTCACAACTTACAGATGCAGAACATGACCAATTTCTGTATGATAAAGGAAGAGAGGAGCTTGCTTATGTTGACTTTGTTTTGGATTGCGTTAGTCATCTGTCTCGTAGGTCTTGTCTTTACGTTACGGATTGCCAAGCAACCAGCAGAAGAAAAGTATGACCATAAAACTTCGGCCAAAAACATGTCTTGGATGTATTTTATTTTTCTTCCGATCATTTTGATTTTATTAGGCATCTTCTATTATTTTTTAACATGACATGAAACAGCACACATCGTCTGATGTGTGCTGTGTTTTATCACTTCAAGGTTTTAGGACGGACGATATAGATATCGCATTTTGCATAACGGGAGATGTTTTCAGAGACACTCCCGATCATGATGCGTTCCATCGCATTCATCCCGACCGCCCCGCAGACGATCAACCCAGCACCGACACGTGGTGCGATGACCTTCGGAATCAATGTTTTGGGAGAGCCATTTTCGATGACCAGTTCAACTGTCTCGATGCCTGCTTCTCGTGCCCGCTTCTCGTAACGATCGAGCAGTCCTTGTGCATATTCCGTGACGTTTTGATCAATGAAACGCTTATTGGCACGTACATTAGCAAATGTCTGAATATCAATGACATGGGCGATAACGAGTTTAGCACGATCGAGTTTGGCAAATTTCACTGCCTTTTCAAAGGCAAGATCTGCCGTCTTTGATCCATCGACTGCCACTAAAATCGTATGATACTGGCTCTCCATCAAGAATCATCCTTTCTGCACGACTCTCTTACAGCATCCGGTCATTTTCATTTTCGAGGGCGCGGTTTTCGTGATCAAGTTTCCGTTCTGCCTCGATCCCTTCTGGTTCTGTCTCCAAAATACTTTTTGGTTCCGGCGCAGGACGTGCTGCTCCTGCCTCGTCTGCTAACAGGACATACTCACCTTGCTGGACACGTAAGACATGCTGACGAATATCCGACTCTGGTAACCCAAGTTCCGTAAAGGCAGTTTGAATTTCCTCAGCCGAAGACGGTTTGCCTGTAAACCGCTCAAACAGCGTCCGTTTCCCGGAGACGAGTTGAGCCGCTGATTGTCCACGTAACATCGCCATATCGGTCTTGTCTTGTAATACGACATACAGATCCTCTTCTAAATAACCCGCAAAATGTAAATCCTCGATTTTTCGAATCAAATCCGTTTCATTTTGATAGACACCAATCCATTGTTTTTTTCCCATGACACACGTCTCCCCCTTTTATAACAGCTATATGGGATATACCCCAAATTCACCTAAAACATGACTAAGACGAAGAAGACTTCGGTGATTGCTGTCGAAAAAGACGTTGCCGTTTATAAAAGACGTAATAGCACAACAGTAAAGCACCTACGATCCCGATTCCTGTTACGATTTGTTGCACAAGAGCGAGGCGATCGTTAAAGAACAGTCCAATCAAATACCAGACGAGCGTGAGACCAAACACCCAGTCGGAATGAATGATGACAAACAAGAGTCCTCCGATAATCGCTACGACGAGTGCGAGCGTACTCCATTGCTGTTCGGAAAGACCAAATAGCGAAGTGAACTGAAAATCGGATAAGATCCGAAATGGTAAAATCAACAACATCGTACTCATCCAGGCGAGCAGGACTGAAATCGGAGAGCGCATCCAAGGCGATCGTCGCGGATGGTGTTGAATTTTCATATAAACTAAGCACAGACTAATGAATGAAATCGTTGTCCAGACAAGTTCCCATGGTGGTCCGGTCATACTACTGACGCCAAGCGTCACGAGTGATAACGCGAGCCATCCTCCGATATCTTCAATCAGTTCTCGATCTGCAGGAAAGGCACGAACCGGTCGAATACACCAAATTAACAACGTCGTGAACACGACACCTGTAATCGCATCGAAAAAAGATGCTGGAACAAGAGGCAACGCAGGAATGGTGACCGGATTTGACCAAACGACGCGCGCTAGCAATGCAAAGAGGAATGCTCCTATATTCATGAGGCGTAAAAATGTTAAATACTGCACGTCCCTCTTCACCTCCTCGTTCATTCTGTTATTCAATTCCCCTTGCAAGAGGCAGAAAAACAAAAATGTCGCTTTGTTCTGTTGCTAAATTCCGGTACGATGAAAAGAAAAGGAGGAACGCGAATGGACGCATTTTTATTGCCCTATCAATACAACTTTATTCGGAATCAAGTCGATCTGTTACAACATCAATTCGCTGCCGTTCATGATCCGGATGTTCGTGATGCTGTCCGGTATAGTGCTGCTGAAAAGATATTCGATCTATTGCCCGTACTTACACCAGAACAGGAAGCGCTGTTGACGAACATTCGTGACGCTGAATCCGAACAAGATCTCCTCGCGTATTTAGCACATGTCGAACCGTTCGTCCAACCGTTTCCGAGCATTTCTGAATCACGGATCCGTCAGCTCTTCAAAAAAACGAAAAAGTTACATGTTCCGCCACTTCACTCCTTTGAATGGGCTCACACGACGTTTTTAAGCTGGAACGATACCGGGAATCGTAAAAAATACTTCGTCTATCCTTTGGACGATCAATGGATCGGCGTCGAGGGAACCTATCTTCCATCGATCCAAAAAGGGATTTGTGCGATTTGCCATACGTATAGTGACATCACACTCGTAACCGCCACGACACGTCGTTCAGCTGAACAGCATCAGACGATTGGTCATCATATGTGTATCGACAGCGATGCATGTAATCAAGCTGTGACGAATCCAGAAGTCATTGAAACGTTCTTAGCACGCACGCAAAAGAAATGATCGGCATCAAAAAAACACGTTCGTATGACTGATCCGATAAGGTTCGGTATACGAGCGTGTTTTTGAATGTGACGACGTTCATGTGTTCGTTATCGCTGGATCATGCAAGCAAAATTGATTCTTCCCGCGACGTTTTGCCTCATACATCGCTAGGTCTGCTTGCTCGATCAAGTCCGATCGAGAAGCTGCATGCGCCGGATAGATCGCTCCACCGATGCTCGCTGTTACCGGAAGTGGAATGATACCATGGTGAAACGGCTGTCGGAACAAGGAAACGAGATGTTCCCCACACTGCACCACTTCTACTTCTTGTTCAACGTCAAATAACAAGACGACGAACTCATCTCCACCTTGTCTTGAAATGACTGTATTGGGCGGCAATTTCTTTTGTAGACGTGTCGTAACATCGACGATGAGTTGATCTCCGACACGATGTCCATACGTATCGTTAATCTCTTTGAAGTGATCGATATCAATAAAGAACAACCCAACCTGCCCGTCAGTCGCTTCCGCTCGGTACAAGGCATCTTGGAACAGTCGCGCAAACAGATATCGATTCGGTAACCCTGTTAAGGCATCGTGATATGCCATGTGTCGCATCTCCTCCATGGCAGTTGCTAATGCTTCCGTTCGCTCTTCCACCTTCGCTTCGAGATTTTCGCGCAACCGTTGATTGTCAACAACGATCCGGATTTGACGGGAAATCAACAACGGAATCGCAATCATTAACCCAATCGTCAAACCGTTCCAACTAATCGTTTGTCGTGCCATCGTCACGAATAGAATCAATAAGAATAAGTAAGGAGTGATCAAACGTAAGACATCGATCCATCTCCGTGTAACGTCAAGAGGAACGAGAGATTCCTCAGCATCAAAGCGATACGCGGCAAGCCCGACAATCAGGACAGTCGCTAACCATAACGGATCGAGCCAACTCGAAGGAAATGGATAATCAAATCGTTCGAGTATCACGTATAATAGATCAGCGAGTAACTGAAAATGAAATGCGAGTAGAATCAATAATAACGAGCCGCCATTGCCACGCTTCATCAAACCAAAGAATAAGACAATCATTCCACCGAGCAACAATAAATCACCGATCGGATAACGAAGCCATAAAAGCGTTTCAATCGTCAACAAGGCATTCGCTTCTAAATAAGGCGTCACTAAGTAGTGCCACGAAAGAGATCCTGCAACGACTAAAATGATGAACTCATCGAACAAAAAGACCCGCAAATTGACTTCTTGTCGTCGATTACGCAGGAAATAACCGAAAGCAATGATATAGATCAAGATTTGAAGACTGAAGATCAAGTCGATCCAATCAAACGGTTCTGTTCGCGTCCATTCTCGGAGGAAGTATAGAAGTTGTCCACATTCGCCTATACCAAGCATCGCATTAGCGAATAATAATAGAAGAAATAAGCGGTAAGTAAAAGGGCGTCTTGTATGGCGTCGTTGTGCCCGCCAAATCAAATAGAGGGAGATGGTTACGCCACCGATCGTGAACAGACTGTTGACGACTTGTCCGATTACCGTATCCGTGCCTACATACGTCACCCAGACGATATGAAACAGCAACCAGCCCATAACGACTCCCAACCATCTCTGATACATGACGATTCCCCCTTTCCTTTTTTAACCATAGTTCGTTTGTCCTATAGGTATATCGGTTCAGGATTGCTGTTTATTCACTCTTTTTTTATTTTATTAAAATCTTTTTTTCGCATGATTACTCATTTTAAAAACAACCAAAAACCGTGTTCACACCTAAGCGGTCTGAACACGGTTTAACTGGAACGTATCACGTTTTCTTTAACTAGAACGTCGATTCTTTTCTGTCGACTCAATGGATTCACTTAGACTGAGCGGTAACACGATGATGAATCGACTACCTTTGCCAACTTCAGATTCGACATGGATGATGCCTTCGTGTTCTTTGACGATTTCCTTACAAATCGATAAACCGAGTCCCGTTCCACCGATTCGACGTGTATCCGAGTTATCGACACGATAGAATTTATCAAACAAGTGAGCAAAGGCATGATGCGGAATCCCAATTCCTTCATCCTTCACTTCAATGATGGCTTGATCGTCTTTCGTATCAATCCAGACATCTATGCGCCCACCATCTGGAGAATACTTGATCGCATTGTTGATCAAGTTACTCATTAATTGTTTAATCCGGTCTTCATCTCCTAAAATGAATGGACGATCCGGGCTGAGCAACTGCAAATGGAGATCGTGCTGTTCACTTGAAGCGTCATACAAGGACATCACTTGTTCAGTTAGGGTAAACAAATCGAGATGTGCCATTTGGTACAACTGTCCACCTGACTGCATTCGCTGAACGTCTAAGAAGTCCGTGACGAGGTTCGATAACCGTTCCGTCTCATTATGGATCGTCGCTAGATATTTCTGCTGTTTTGAGTCATCGATCTTTCGATTCAGCATCAACTCTGTAAAACCATAAATAGATGAGAGTGGTGTTCGTAACTCATGCGATACGGTCGAGACGAGTTCTGTTTTGAGACGATCGGCTTCTGTTTCCCGGGTAATATCCCGTAAGACGAGGATGATTCCCTTCCATCCTCCGACAACATCAATACGTTCCGCGTAGACTTCGAGATGAGCGGTGTTGTTTCGAATATCAAACCGGACCTTGTCCGGTGAAATCTCACCGGAACGAATCAAATCTAGATACGTATTAAAGGCTTCGACGTCATCCACCAACTGACGCATTACATTGATGACGTACTCACTCGACGGTAACGTTCGATCTACCGTAAATTCCGATTGTAGTTCTGGAATTAACTCAAACAACGGACGGTTGACGTATAATTCTCCATTTCCATCCTCAAGATAAATGATTGCTTCTCGGATTGAGTCCAACACTTGCTCGGTCTTTTCTTTTTCTTGACGCATCCCTTCGTAAGAACGCGTTCGTAGGAGCGATAACGTCATCTGTTGCGCGAACTCGCGAATATCCGTTAACTGCTGTCCTTTATAGGCAGATTTATAACGAACCAGATAGATGGCTGCAATCAATTCATGCGTTTCTGGATCTTCGATAGGAATCGTCACTTCATACGTGCTAAATGAATATGGATAGTCTTTTTGACGCGTCACCCGTTTTTCCGATTGGATGAATTCCATCTCCCGAACCGATCGATTGATGACGGACATCTCATCTTTCAAAAGAACTTTTAAATAATCCATCGTCATCCCATTCGTCGTCGCACCCATGAACTGTCCTTCTTCATAGAGCAATAGGGCACCGTACTCCGAAGAGGTGATATCGATCATCTTTTGAACGATTGCCGGGTACGATTCGACGGTTTCACGAACAGCAAGCGCCTCGGTCAATTCGCTACGCAATCGGAGCTTTTCCTCATTCTTTTTCGTTGTTTGATACGCTTCTTCGAGTTCTTCTTGTTGCGCTTGCAGTTCTTCTTGTTGCGCGAGCAACTCTTCACTTTGCGCCTGCAACTCTTCGTTTTTGCCTTGCATCGCATCCGTATGGGCATTTGTCGTCACGACCATCCGATTAAAGGCTGCGCGCAACAATCCGATTTCGTCTGGTCGCTGCTCGGCAGCTTTATCAATCTTAATCGGTTCTTTCCGAGCGAGCTTCTGATTATCATCGATTAAGCGTAGTAATTGTCGTGTCATCCGGCGAAGGAACGGGTGCACGAATAAGAGAATGAAGGCGATGAGCACAACAATACTGGAGATCCAAATCCATTGTGATTTTGCGACCTCACTCCGAAGTTCACCGACAGCCGTTTCTTGTTGTTGGCTGAGATTCGTCCGGTATTCCTCAAGCGCTGCAGATGCTTTTTCGATGTCTGGCGTAATATCAATCGAACCATCGGCAGTTGGCTTTAATCGCCCTTGATCAACAAGACGCTCGGCAATCGGCAAAGAAAACAGACTATCCCCCTGTAAGAAGTCCTCATTGATCCGATTCGCCTTTTTTTCATTGACGTAAGACTGGGTCAACGGGAACAAGGCATCATAGTATAACTCATATAAATTCGTCATTTGCGCCGCGAATTCTTCTTCTTCATCCGTTTTTGCGTTTCGCATGAACCAATCTGTCTCACTTTTGATATCTGTTCGGAGCGCTTGGATTTCATCAAACCGTTCCTGATTACCAAAAATGACGAATCCGCGTAAACCGAACTGAACCGTTTGCCAATTGTCCCACAAATCATTGGCTCGGCGATTTTGTTCACTGATCGTCTCGAGATTCTGTTTTGATGTTTCGATTCGTCCTTCCATGTAGTCATAGACAAAGAACGAAGTAATCGATACTACGATCAGTACCGCATAAAAAACAGTCAGCAGTTGCCGACCGATTCGTCGCCGAATCCAATTCACCATGAATGTATCCTCCTCATCATTCGTTGAATGATGCTTTTTCATTTGTTTCTATAGATTTAATATAATAGAAACGCTTTCGAAGCAACAGCTAGGATATCCAAAAAAAGACCTTTTCTCGGAATGTACCCGAAAAAAGGTCTTTTTACCCTCTTACTTTTTCGCTTTCTTCACTGTCACAGAAGTCACAGGGCTAACTTGACCACGTGTATTCTTAACATAGATGGAAAGCTTCGCTTTTGCTTTTTGCTTCGGAATTTTGACGGAATAGTTGCCTTTTGCAGAAACCGTTCCTTTTCCGATAACTTTTTTCTTCGCATCTTTTACATAAACACTCAATTTCTTTTCAGCTGTACCGGTTACTTTCGTTTGTCCGGCATAGACGGATTTCACTTTCGGTGCCGCTGGGGCTGGTAGGACTTTTACGATCGTCGGTTTACTTGTACGTTTAGCAATATCCGTTACTGTGACGATCAAGCTTGAACCACCGACTTGTTTTGGTAATTTCGCACTGAAAAGACCTTTTGCATCAACTTTTGCTGTGGCGATTTTCTTTTGTTTCGCATCTTTAACGGTAATCGTACCACCCGCGAGAGCTGTACCTGTCATTTTTGTCGCACCAGCAAGAACTGGTTTGACCTTCGGTGCTTTTGGTGCTTTTCCTGGAAGAACTTCTGTCCGTTCCGATGTAACGTCTAATCCGTTCGCATAGCGAACCGTCAAGACTGTCTTTTGGTTTTGACGCGGAATCTTCACGCTGTATTTTCCTGCTTGAGCTGTTGTCGTAGCTAGCTTTTTGTTCGTCGTTGTTTCCTTACCATTCTTATCTTTCGTTACGACTGCTGCCCATACTTCAACTTTTGTTCCTGTCTTGACCGTTCCAGAAACAAACAATTGGTTATCGTAGACGTCATTGACATTCCCGTTCAAGTTCAACTGAGAAATCGCACGTGGAATACTGACTTTTCCGTATCCAGAGACTGGGCTGACGTAAGCTGGGAATGCAGGTTCCATCTTTTCCCCGTCTTCATCTTCTTCAAAGTCGAACCAGTCGTTTGGATTTTCAAACGCAAGTGGCTCTGCACTCTTACGCAAGATCTGTTCGATTTGTGTTGGTGTCAGTTTCGGGTTCAGTGACTTCAAGATTCCCGCTACTGCTGCAACGTGTGGTGAAGCCATACTTGTTCCATCCATGTATACCGTGTTACCGTCTGGAATCAAACTAGCGACTTTCGATCCGGGTGCTACGACGTCAAGTCCAACACCATAGTTCGAATAATCAGCGACCATTCCGAGTGGGTTTGTCGCTCCGACAGAAATCGCATATTCCGAGTTCGCTGGGTAACCGACCATCATGTCATAGTCGTTTCCTGAAGCCGCAACCACCGTAACACCATGATCTGCTGCATATTTCATCATATAAGCCATCGTCCGGCTCTCACCGCCACCAAGACTCATATTGATGACTTTTGCACCTTGATCAACTGCGTATTTAATACCAAGGGCAATGCCATCCGTCTCACCTTCACCACTTGCATTCAAGACTTTAACCGGCAGGATTTGTGCCGATTGATGAATTCCTTGGATACCGTAATCGTTGTTCATCGTTGCTGCGATGACGCCCGCTACGTGTGTTCCGTGACCGTTATCATCGATCGCATCCCCGTCACCGTTGACGGAAACATAGTTCTTTTCATTTGCGATATCAACTTTTCCTTGTAAGTCCTTCAAGCGATAATCGACACCTGTATCGATGACTGCAATCTTAACAGGCGCTAACTTCTTCGAACCGAAACGTTGTTGGAACGCTTCAAACCCGATCCCAACGTTATCAAATTGCTCAAAGACGGTCTTTTTGTTGACAGCCCATTGATAATCGAAGTTGATGTCCTTCGTTGCGCGGTACGTCTGAATTTTCTCAACGTACTCGACAGCTGACGAACGGTTGAGCGATTGTTTTAATGCGGTTGCCGATTGACCTTTGACAGTTGGGTCTTCCGTCACGATGACGAAGTCTCCCGCATTACCAAGGGATAAACGTTCTACATCCGTTGCCTGAACACCCGCAATCTTCATCGAACGGTTCATTTTACCTGGCTTTAATTTAACGATATAACGTGTTGCTTCTTTTGATTGAATGTTCATTCCCAGTGACTGGAATGTTTCGCTCAATTTGCTTCCACTTAATTTAGAGACATCCATTTTGTTGGCATATCCATCAATCTCTTCTGCAATCACAGCAGGTGATGCGTCACGTGATAATTTGTAGAGACGATCGACAGCTTGTTGATCAGCTTTCGTCAATGTGTATGATGTTCCACGTACGAGTGATTCCATCGCAGGCTTCAATGTTTTTAAATCTTCGTATGCTTGTTGACGCTTATCTTTGTTGAATAATAGCGTTTTGACGACGTAAGGAGACGCTTTGTAGTAAAGCGATGTTAAAGCACGTCCTGCATCAGATTGGCTCAATACTTGCTTTTGGATCGAGTGCATGAGTGCAAGCATCGGCTTTTCTTCTTTTGTTTGCTTGAGTGCTTCTTCCGCCATACAGCTGATGTCATTGATCGGCTCATATTCAACCGGCAATTTGACGTTGTTATACGTCAATTTAACATGAGCAGCTTTCGTCGTCTTACCTTCTTCGATGTTCGGGTAATATTCGACTTTGACATAATACGGTCCATCCCATGCATATGGAACGGCTAATTTCGTAAGAGCTTTTTCATTCGGCTCCGCTTCTATCCGGTAGCGATCAAACGTATCTTCTTCGGCAGCCATCGCTTCGCTCGGATACGCCGTTAATTGAACGAATTGATCCGTATCGATTGAGAGTTCGAAGTGAGATGCGTTTTTCTCTACACCCGCTTCATGGTTGACGCGGTACCAATATGTATTCTTTTCTTCCGTTCCCGTTTCAAGCGTCGTCTCTTGTCCTGCTTTCAAGAGCGTTGCTTTAGCAAGGGCTGTTTCTGCCTTTGCTGTCGTAGGTCCTACTCCGAGCGTCAAAATTAGACAGCTCAGCATGACCCAAATCACCAGTTTCTTCACACATGTTCCTCCTTCAAGATCGATGTACTTTATCTTGATTATAAACAGTAACTGGATAAAATGGATATTTATTTTATGGATGTATCTTACAATTTTGAAAGGAAAGGCATCCAATGCTCATACGCATTGGATGCCTTTTAATGATTATTTAAAATCTGCTACATATTCACCGTATCCTTCTTGTTTCAAGTCCTCTTTCGGAATGAAACGTAAGGCGGCTGAGTTCATACAATACCGCAACCCGGTCGGTTTTGGTCCATCCGAGAAGACGTGTCCGAGATGCGCATTCCCATGTCGGCTCCGGACTTCCATTCGTTTCATGCCGATTGAAAAATCACTTTTCTCAATGATATTACCTGGTTCGAGTGGTTTCGTAAAACTTGGCCATCCCGTTTTCGAATCATATTTATCATTTGACGAAAACAATGGTTCACCAGAAATCAGATCGACATAGATCCCGTCTGCTTTCAAATCATGATACGGATTATCAAACGCCGGCTCCGTCCCATCTTCTTGTGTCACCTTATACTGAATCGCAGTTAATTTCTTTTTGATTTCTGCATCAGACAACTTTGCATACGTTGGAAGATCGAGCTTTGGTTGATCATTCCAGTAGCGGTTGATGAAGTCGTCGCGTCCAGAAGCTGCCCGGTAAAACTTATATTTCTTCTCACTCTTCAAATAGTAGTCTTGATGATATGCTTCTGCTTCATAAAAAGGACTTGCTGCAATAAATGGTGTGACGATTTTATCATCGAAGACTTGTTGTTTCTCTAAATCTTGTTTCGATTGCATTGCGATTTCTTTTTGTTTCTCATTCGTATAGAAAATCGCTGTCGTGTAGGATTCCCCTTGATCGACGAACTGACCGTTCGCATCCGTCGGATCAATCTGACGCCAGTAGACGTCTAACAATTGCTTGTACGAGATGACGTTCGGATCAAACGTGATCAATACCGCTTCCCGATGCCCTGTCGTCTCCGCCGACACTTGGTTATACGTCGGATTCTCAACATCGCCGCCCGTGTAACCAGAAATGACGGATTTGACTCCTTTTAACTCTTCGAACGGTGGCTCCATACACCAGAAGCATCCGCCGGCTAGAATCGCCGTCTCTTCCGCTTGATAATTCAATTCCTTACTACCACTTGATTTTGCCTGCTGTTGCTGGAACACGAAGTATCCTCCGACCATGATGACGATGAGACCGATGACTGATAAAACTGTCCACATTCGTTTCTTCATCTCCCTTCGCCTCCTTTATTCAGCTTACGTCACGCGACGTCGATTGGATGTTCTTTTATTTAACTGTAACGCGCTTACTCTCTCTTGTCGTAGCATGTGCTCAAGCAGAGCACATTGGATCATCCTGATTAAAGAAGTGTGATCAGGGAATAGACTCTATAACTCGAAAACACCAGGAGGGGTATTTATGTTTGATTACACTGTGACATCGCATCACAATCTGGATCAGGTCATGACTCAACTGAAGCAAGCTCTCTCAGAGGCATCATTCGGTGTCTTATGGGAGTTTGATTTGGCCAACAAATTCGAAGAAAAAGAGCTCTCTTTTGATGAAAGCTATCATATTTTAGAAGTATGCCAACCAAAAGAAGCACACCGCGTCGTGTCCCATGACTTGCGGGCTGGTTACTTTCTTCCATGTAAAATCGTCGTCTATACCGAGAACGGGCAAACGAAAATCGGTATGCCAAAACCAACTGCCTTGATGGACTTAGCAGATGAAGCCGAACTAAAGACGGTCGCAGAAGAAGTCGAACACACGTTACGACACGTGATCGATCAAGCTGCACAATAAGAAAACGCTCTACTTGTACATTGTTTCATAAAGAAACATCGTACAAGTAGAGCGTTCTTTTGTTTACAAGATGTCGATCCAAATCTTCACCGCTGTCGCTAAAATCAGAACAGCAAGAATGACTTGGAGAATCTTCGTGTTCATCTTCTTCCCGGCGATTGCGCCAAGCGGTGCTGCAATTAGACTGGCAACGACCATGATTGCCGCAGGACCCCAGTCGACTTGCCCTGTCGTGATTTTACCGACCGTTGCGCCGATCGACGAAATGAACGTAATCGCAAGCGATGAAGCAATCGTCATCCGTGTCGGGATTTTCAAGAGAACGAGCATAATCGGGACGAGTAAAAAGGCACCTGCTGCCCCAACGATTCCGGCTCCGACACCCACGATGAATGCCGATACTGCCGCAATCGTTTTGTTGAACTGAACCTGATCAAGCGGAATGTCGTCGATCCCTTTTTTCGGAACGAACATCATGACCGCTGCCGTTAACGCGAGAACACCATAGACGATGTTGATCGTGTCTTCAGCCAGGATATTTGAACCATACGCACCGATGAAGCTACCGATTAAAATCGATCCCCCCATGTAGACGATCAATGATTTATTCAAATAACCGCCTTTTCGGTAAGCCCAGACGCCACCAATCGTTGCAAAAAAGACTTGAATCGCACTGATTCCCGCAACCTCATGGGCAGAAAATGCTGCAAAACCGAGTAGGGGCGGGATATACAATAACATCGGATATTTAATGATTGAACCGCCAATTCCTAACATTCCTGAAATGTAGGATCCGACAAATCCGATTAAGAAAATCGTCACGATAAAACCGAATTCCATCGTTTATCACTCCTTAAAAAAAGAGAGCCGTAACTCAGCTCTCTTTTCGAAATTAACCTTTTTGAATCCAGAATTTTAGGACGCTTGCTTCTTCTTCGTGTTTGACGAGTTCATGACCACCTGATGTCGCCCACGCCTGAAGATCGTTTTTTGCCCCTTTATCCGTTGCATGGACTTCAAGGATTTGACCTGATTCGAGTCCTGCGATGGCTTTTTTTGTTTTTACGATTGGCATCGGACAAGCAAGTCCTTTTGCGTCGAGTACGAGTTCTGATTTCATGTTGTATTCCTCCTGAATGATTTAATGTTTGTTATGATTCGGTTTAGCGTACCGCACAGCGGTTCGGTCCGACTTCCATTTCCCGTTGTGTCTCAAGATCGGGTGTCTGTTTCCCCATGTTCGTTTCACGGATATCTTGATACGCGTTCGGTTGTGGCGGCAAGTTCTCTGTGACCATTTTCCGGAATGTTGCTTCATCATCAATGTTGAGACCATGGTTGTTCGCAAGCAAGATGCTTAATTTCTCCGCTACACTACCATCCGCGTTCAATTCTTCAATGATCATGAAATGTGCTGGTAAGACGATTAATTCCGGTGAAAGATCACGATACGTGTTGTAGAGCGAATCACGTAAGTCGCCGACCCAGTCTTCCGCGAGACCGGCTAAATCCGGACGACCAATCGAATCGATGAACAGGATATCACCCGTTAATAAATAACGCTGATCGACGATGAATGAAGTCGATCCAATCGTATGTCCCGGGGAATAAAGAGCGCGTACTTCAATCGCTGTATCCCCCACTTGAACCGTACTACCGTTTTCAAGTGGTGCATAATCGAATGTGACATCCGTCGCATCTTTTGGCGGCAACCAGTATGTCGCGCCTGTTTTTTCGGCGATGTCGCGTCCTCCAGAAATATGATCCGCATGAAGATGTGTATCAAACACATGCTTAATCGTGACATTGCGTGATGCGGCATAATCCAAATACACATCCGTCATTCGTGTCGCATCGATGAGCACGGTCTCTCCTTCCGAGATGACCATATACGAGAGACACCCTTTACCGATTCGAACGAACTGAACGACTTCACCTTGATCAGTTCCTGTTTCGTTCAGCGTTCCGAGTGAAATCGGTTCTAGATGTTCACTCCATGCTTTCATGCCGCCTGACAGATACGATACGTCTCGTCCTGCTTCTTCCAACATATCGGCGACGAAAATTGATGAACCTTCTTTTGCGCAAACGACGAGTACATCCTGATCCGTCGGAAGCTGATCGAGAATCTCCTCGACACCATCCAACAATTCAAAATACGGAATGTTGAGGTACTTGAAGTTCTCTCCTTCGATTTTCCAATCTTGAAACGCATCCTCATTCCGTACATCTAAGATGAACAAAGACTCGCGTCCAATGATTTTTTTCGTAACTTGTGCGGCTGTCATTGCTTGTGCCATATCTACTAGTTCCTCCTCTGCTTTACGCTGGTGAATTATTTCGCTGAAACGAGTGTTGTCGTCTCAAATGCCCATTCCTGCATACCTGGTACGACATTGTGGACCGTATACCCCTTGTCACTGAGCTGTCGGCATGCCATGTCACTTCGGCTACCTGTTCGGCAGATGACGTAAACCGTCTGATTTGAATCCAGTTCTGCATGTCGTGTCTCAAGTTCACCTAACGGAATATTGATGGCTCCCGGTACATGCGCGAAGGCATATTCTGCTTGTTCACGAACATCAAGCACTGTGATCGAGTCGTCTTGACGTGCTGCTTCGACTGTTGCATTGTCGACGGTTTGAGCGAATGCTGCTGGTTCCGTGACATCACCTGTTGATTTCCGAACGTAATGACGGAGTACTTCGCCTTCTTCGATCGTGCCTAAATAATGATTGCCAGTGCTGTTTGCCCAGGCACGAAGATCTGCAGTTGATCCTTTATCCGTCGCCTGAACTTCGATGACTTGTCCCGGTTCCAACGTCTTGATCGTTTTTTTCGTCCGAACGATCGGCATCGGACAAGCGAGACCTTTGGCGTCCAATACGATATCTGATTTAATCATAGTCATACAATTCGCTCCTTTACGGTGTGGGGTATTATTTATTTTGTTTCGCCTTCGTACGACATCATGCCGCCATCCATGTTCGTCACGTCATATCCTTGTCCTTCGAGATATGTCGTTGCGCGACCACTGCGCGCACCAGAACGGCATACCATGACATACTCTTTTTTCTTGTCGAGTTCGTTCATCTTGAATTCAATCAATCCGAGTGGAATATGGATCGCTCCCGGAATCATTCCTTCTTTGACTTCATCGACTTCTCGGACATCAATAACGTTCAGTTGTTCACCACGTTCGATTTTTTCCTGTACTTCTGTTGCTGTCATGCGTTTCATATTGAATTCCTCCTCTTGATTCGATTCAGCGCCAGGCATTCATTCCGCCACGGACTTCCGTGACATTCGGATAACCGGCTTTTTTTAGTACTTTGACGGCTTGTTTGCTTCGCATCCCGCTTTGACAGATGACGAGCACTTCTTTGTCTTTCGGGATTTGATTCAGTTGACTGTTTAGCGTTTGTAACGGAATGTTCTTAAATCCTTTGATGTGATTGCCTTTGAATTCTGCCGGTGTCCGAACATCGAGATAAAATCGTTTGCGGTCATTTAGTAACGGCTTCAGTTCCGTGGTCGACACTTGCTTGACGCCTTTTGTTGGGGCGAACACCTTATAAGCGAGATAGCCGACGACGAGCAACAAGATAATCGATAGTACATCCATGCGTCATTCCTCCTTCAGATCATTAGATGAATAGATTGACGTTTCCGTTCTCCGCATCGGCGAGGTAGGCGGCAACACCTGCATACTCAATCCCGTCGTGTAATTCTTCCTGTTTCAAACCGAGTAAATCCATCGTCATCGTACAGGCGACGAGTTTGACATCCTGTTCTTTCGCTAATTCGATTAAGTCTGGAAGTGGCATCGCATTGTGCTTCTTCATGACGTTTTTAATCATTTTTTGACCTGCACCACCGAAGTTCATTTTCGAGAGTGGCATCTTATCGGCACCGCGTGGCATGAACTTACCGAACATCTTCTCAAGGAATGTTTTATCCGGCTGGATCGGTTCATCCTTACGCATCGCATTCAAACCCCAGAAGGTATGAAAAATCGTGACTTCGTGATCGTATGCGGCTGCACCGTTGGCAATGATATAAGCTGCCATGACTTTGTCGTACTCTCCACTAAATAAAACGATGGTTGTTTTTTTTGTATCTGACATAAACGTAATTCCTCCAAGTTTTTACCCTAAGGGGTATATTAATTCGTAAAAAAAAATTCTATCTGCTTTTCATTAAGAGTTGAACAGCCTCTGCAACGGCTTGTTCATGATTTTCCGTCGCATCATCCTGACGGACACAGTCAATCAAGTTTTCACTGACGACGAGACCGATGACGCGATCAATCGCACTACGTGTAGCGCTCAGTTGTGTGACGACATCCTTACAGGACGCCTCTTCTTTCATCATTCGAACGATGCCGTGGATTTGTCCTTCAATCCGATTCATCCGATGAATGATGCGATCTTCATAACCGTTTTCCATATGAAGTCCATCTCCTTTTTCAAATGTGACATGGGTCATACCTCGTTGGTACATTTCATACAATAATACCTAAGGGGGTATAAGTCAACGAAAAAGATTTCTGGATTCATCACTATGTTCAGTGAGTCCGAAAATCTTTTTGTAGTCAGCCTTTCCAATTCGCTTCTAAAAAATCGATCCAACGCTCGGCTAGTCGAGTTGGCATTTTCTCTGGTAACAGATAACGAAACGTCCGGTTGGAGATCCCTTTCGCATGAATTGTAAAAGATTCAGACGGGAAAGACGTGACAAGTCGTTCTGACAGCGCTGCAATACCACTCCCATTCAAAACAAGTTGTCGCGCTAAATAATTCGCATCTACTGTAATCGTTCGAGTGGGAACGATCGACGACGCATCAAGCCAACGATGAAGTGCATAGCGAGAAGCGGATCCTTCTTCCCGGACGATCCACGTCGCGTCTTCGAGTGCAAGATGTGTCGCTCCAATGATATGCAGTTGATCTTTCGCAAAGACGATTTGTCTCATTCCATCAAGTGTCAGTTCTCCTTCAATCATACCGAGATCAATCTCACGATGTCGTAAAGCTGTTGCCACTTGATCATGATTCATCAGCTGGATATCTAGTGATACCTTAGGATGAGCTCTTGAAAACAGATGGATCATATCATCAAGCAATATCTCGTGGATCGTATGGGTTGCTCCGATCCGTAACGTCCCTTGGAAAACCCCTTCCGATTCATCTAACTGTGACTGCATCTGTTCGAGTTGGAATAGAATTTCTTTTGCGTGGCGATAGACGATCCACCCCATTTCCGATACCTCGACCCCTATTGCGAATGAATCACGTATTAATAACGAATGTCCGACATCTTCCTCTAGTCGTTTCACGTGAACACTGATCGTCGGTTGCGACAGAAATAACTGCTCCGCTGTTTTCGTAAAGTGACGTGTTTCAACGAGTGTGACGAACGTTCTGAGTTCAGTTAATTTCAACAATACCCCTCCCCATTACATTTCATAATCATTTGTATTTAATTAATTCATTTTTGTAATCTTGTATTCCTCTTTCATACTCAAGTTATCACCTATTAGAAAGAAGGACTGTTTCATGATGTATATCTCATTTATTTTGTTAGGAGCAACCATCGGCATTCTCTCCGGCTTTTTCGGAATCGGTGGCGGCATCATCCTTACCCCACTTTTATTGATTCTTGGCTATGAAGCCAGCACCGCGATCGTCCTCAGTCTGTTACTGACACTCGGATCGACCGTGACTGGTACACTATCACATCTTCGATTAAAAACTTTCCGTTTTCGCGATGCCGGGATCATTGGTCTGTCCGGGATCATCGGTTCGGCGTTGATCACACCAGTCGTCTTTTGGCTCGAGCGTCATGCAGGTGCTGATGTCGTCTTATCAAGTCTCTACATTGTCTTACTGATTGGTTTTTCGATTCAATTTCTTCGTCCCTGTTCAAAGAAACGTCCGTCTTTTCCGGTCCATGATGCTTCAATCGTAAAGCTCGCTGTCATCGGACTTGCTGCCGGAGTCCTCTCTTCATTGATGGGGGTCAGCGGTGGATTTTTGTTGACACCTCTCTTGCTCGGGTGGGTTCGTTTTCCGCTCAAACAAGCAATCGGAACGAGTATCGCCTCTGCGACATTGATCGTTCTCGGAGGAGTGACGAGTTATGTTGCTTCCGGAACCAGTGCTCCGCTATCACTCGGGATCGCTTTAATCGTCGGTGCGTTCATCGGTTCACCCCTCGGCGCGTCACTCTTGCATCGTTTCAATGAACCGTTCGTCCAAAAGACGTTAGGAATCTTTTATGGTGTCGTCGCCTTAAGCGTCATCGTCAAAGTGTTCGGACTTCCCTTTCTGTCACTCGTCTTACTCGCTCTGTTCACACTCAGCCTGTTAAGCGTCTTCGGTTACCGGATTCTTAAAACTGCCTAAATGAAAAAGCAGCTGACGATGTGTCAGCTGCTTTTGTGCGTGCTTAATGATTAACGCACGCTTTCTTCTTTGATTTTTTGTGGTTTCATGATTTTTGCCTCTTTTTTCTGACGCATCCGTTCCGCATTCATCAATCCCCCTAACATCAGGACGACAGCGGACAAATAGAACCATGTCATCAAGACGATGATTCCGGCAAGCTGACCGTAAAGACGATCGTAACTACCGAACTCAGCGTAATAGGAGAAAAATTCCGAGACGACTTGCCAGGCAATCGTCGCAAAAATGGCTCCAGGGAGTACCTGACGAACCGTTAGTCGGACACTCGGTAAGATCCGATACAATAAGATGAAAAAGACAAGTAAGAACAACGTCCCGAGTCCCCAACGGAATAAGAACCAGATCCACGAATAGTTCGTCACGAAATCAGCGACGATTGCAAAGTGATTGATGAAACGTCGTGTTAACTTTTCTGAAATCGGAACAATCAATGAAATCGGAAGGATGATCATCATCCCGATCGTAAAGGCGAAGTCTTGCAACAGTCCGCGCCAGAATGGCGCTTTTCGTGTCACTTCGAGCGCATCGTTTAGCGAGCGGACAAGCGACTGGACCGACATTGAAGCGAGCCAAAAGGCGGCAAGGAAACTGATTGAGGCAAGCTTGAAACCACCCTGATCAAAGATTCCGACGACGTTCCGCTGAATCAAGTCGTACGTTTCTGCTGGAGCAAATGGTCGAATTAAGTCCAGCACGTTATCCGACGTAAACGGTAAGAACGAGACGATGCCAACTACAAATAATAAGAACGGAAATAAGGACAACATCAGATAATAGGCGAGCTGAGCCGATTTATCAAAAAAGGCTTCGCCAAAAAAACGGGCAAATACAGGTTTGATTAAAGACATACATATTTCCTCACTTTCAACTAATTCTCTACACTATCCCCCATTTCGTACTTCCTTTAAACTTTTGGAAGTCTTTTGAACTTATAACAACCTTATACATCATTCAAGTTTGGCGCTTCGTTTCCTCGCGGGGTACACTAAGAACAGAGAATGTATCGTGCTTGTTTTTCAGAAAGGATTTCGATTCGTGTACCCACTCACTCAAACAGAAGCAGAACGCTTCTTTACTTCTTATATAGAACAATACCCTGAAATGTCCGTACGTCAGCAAGAAGTCATTCGTTCCATCGAGAAGACGGGAACATACGAGCAAACGACTTCCGAGCTGGCGTTCGGTGCCAAGCTTGCTTGGCGCAATAGTAACCGATGTGTCGGACGTCTCTTTTGGGAACAACTCCATGTCTTTGACGCACGGGATGCGTTGACCGTCGAAGCGGTCCGCGACGCGTTATTTGAGCATATCCGGTTCGCGACGAACGAAGGACGGATTCGCTCGACGATCACGATTTTCCATCCGGCACGTGTCCGGCTTCATAATCACCAACTGATTCGTTATGCAGGTTATGAGACAGCAACAGGAGTCATCGGCGATCCGGCTTCCATCGACCTGACGCGCCAATGTGAAGCACTTGGTTGGACCGGAGCGCATACACCGTTTGATATCCTGCCCCTGTTGATTGAACTCGATGGACAAGTCAGCCTGCATCCGATTCCTGACGAGCTCGTGCTTGAAGTCACCATCACGCATCCTGACTATGATTTGTTTGGTGGTCGCGAAGTCCGCTGGTACGCCGTACCGATGATTGCCGATATGCAGCTCGAGATCGGTGGCATCGTCTATCCGTGTGCCCCGTTCAACGGATGGTATATGGGAACGGAGATTGGTGCTCGTAACCTCGCTGATACGGATCGTTACGATCTCTTGCCGCTCGTCGCGACTCAACTCGGTCTGAACACCTCGCGTGAACGTTCGCTCTGGAAAGACCGGGCGCTCGTCGAATTGAACGTTGCCGTACTCGAATCGTTTGAACGTGCCGGTGTTACGATCGTCGATCACCATACGGCTGCGAAACAATTCGCTCGTTTTGAAAAAAACGAAGCATCATGCGGTCGCGATGTTACAGGGGAATGGTCCTGGCTCGTGCCTCCGATGAGTGGGGCAACGACGCATATGTTCCATAAGGACTATGATCCGGAGATCAAACGACCGAACTTCTTTCCAAAATCTACACAGACGGCACCTGTGACCGGCTGTCCGTTTCACCAAGGAGCCTTGAAATGAATTATGTCGAACAGTTACGTCAAAAAATCGGTCATGACCCAGTCATTCTCGTCGGTTCCGTCGTCCTCGTCGTTCAGAACGAGCACATTTTGCTCGAACAACGCAACGAAGCCCAAGCCCGCTTCGGTTTGCCCGGAGGATTGATGGAATGGGCGGAATCACCGGAAGAGACCGCTCGTCGGGAACTCGAAGAAGAAACCGGCTTACAAGTGGAACGATTAACGTTACTCGATGTCTACTCCGGTCCGCAATACGTGACGACGTTAGCGAACGGAGACGTCTTTCAAAGCGTCACCCTCGCCTACATCGGTGAACATCCGATTGGAATGTTAAAACAAAGTGATGAAAGTATCAAGCTCCAGTTCGTTCCGCTCGACGACTTACCGGATCACTTAGTGGGTTCTCACGCTCGAATGATTGAAGACTACAAAAACCGCCGCTAAATGAATAGCAGCGGTTTTTGTTTATAGCGACTGACGCATGATATATTGTTTCAAATCCCGCTGAGTCCATCCTTCAGAACGTAATGCTTCCCACACCCGCACATCTGTTGATTGATAATGATAGGTCGTGCCTGGTAAACGACGGACGATTTCTGTCGCATGTCTTGCTTTGTGTTCTGCGGGACCGATGACTGACAAGAGTGATGATCCGGCTATTGCCACTACACTTTCTTCTAATTGATAATAATCCGTTTGTAATTGCTGCATGACATGAGGATCTTGCTGCCAGATGTATTCCCCTTGTCCATGATATTGTTTTAAAAACTCCACTTCTTCGATTGTCGGCAGAGCGGCTTCTTGGCGCTCATCCGTTAAATGAAAATAACCGATTTCTCCAACGATCTTGTAATCAAGCAATTCATACAAGCGAATTGCCGGATCGTTCCCTTGAATGACTTCAAGCATCAGACCATCCATTCCGATTTCTTTAGCATGACTCAGTTGTGCTTGATACAAGGCTTTAGCGATCCCTAGTCGTCGATACTGCGGTGAAATCCCCAGTCCTCCACACCGCATGATGCGTTGACCCTCGATTTCCTTCCAACCGTTCAGCCAAAGACCAACCGGTTTTTCTCCATGATAGGCAACGAATGAATGCTCCAATTGATTCCCATCTCGTTCGATGATGCGCTCTTGGAATTCTGCTTCCGATAAGTGCAGTGGAATCAGATAATCTTGGAATCCATCCTGCATCGCTTTGTAAGCTGTCTTTACGTCAGGTGCGCGTTGAATATGAATCATCGAAAAACCTCCTTTTCCACTGAGCTGTTTCGCTTTCGTTCGCCTAATTTCCTGCATACAAAAACACCCTTGTCACCAAGGGTGTTAGTCGATTCATTGATGAAGTTTCGAACGCTTACGTCCATATCCGAAGTACAACAGTAATCCAATGGCTGTCCAGATAAAGAAGGCAATCCACGTGAATGGTTGTAAGTTGAACATGAGCATGATACAAGCAAGGACTGACAAGATCGGTAAGACTGGGACGAACGGAACCTTAAAGGCGCGCTTCAAATCAGGACGCGTCCGACGTAGGACGATGACCGCGATCGAGATGAGCGAGAAGGCTGCCAGTGTTCCAATGTTAATCAATTCAGCAAGTGTACCGAGTGGCACGAATCCAGCGATTAAACCAGCAGTCGTTCCGAGAATCCATGTTGCTTTGACTGGTGTGTGTGACTTTTCATTGACGTCTGAGAAGACTTTCGGTAATAATCCGTCACGGCTCATCGCGAACAAGAGACGGACGAGACCAAATGTCATGACGAGGATGACCGTCGTCATACCAACGATAGCACCCAAATCGACGAATCCAGCGACCCAGTCTTGACCTGCGACTTTTAAGGCAAGAGATACCGGACTATCGACGCCTTCAAACTGTTTAAACGGAACAATCCCGACCATGATGGCAGAGACGATGACATACAGAACAGTAACGATCGCAAGTGATCCTAAGATCCCAACCGGTAAGTTACGTCCCGGATTTTTGACTTCTTCTGCTGCTGATGTGACGGCATCAAATCCGAGGTAAGCAAAGAAAGCAATTGCTGAAGCCTGTAAGACACCACTCATACCGAATGGCGCAAACGGTTTGTAGTTGCCCGGTTCGATGTACCAGATCCCGACGACGATGAACAGGACGACGACAGCGACTTTGACGAGTACCATGATGTTATTGACGCGTTTTGTTTCTTTAATACCGAGTGAAAGCAAGAGCGTGATGATCATCAGAATCAAGAACGCCGGTAAGTTGAAGAACGTCTCGCTTCCTGGTACAGCACCTGGAGCAGCTGTCAAAGCTGTTGGCAAATGTAATCCAAAGCCCGCTAAAAGTGACTGGAAGTACCCTGACCAACCGGTTGCAACGGCACTCGAAGCAAGTCCGTATTCCAAAATGAGACACCAGCCGATGATCCAGGCAATGACTTCGCCAATCGTAGCATATGTATACGTATATACACTACCTGAGACAGGAATCATCGACGAAAATTCGGCATAACAGAGGGCTGCTAATGCACAGACAACGGCAGAAATAATGAATGAGATCGGTAAAGCAGGTCCTGCGTAAAGAGCGCCCGTTCCTGTCAGAACGAAAATTCCGGTTCCGATGATGGCACCGATTCCAAGTAAAATAAGATCAAACCCTGATAAATGTCGTGCCAGTTTTGAATGTTGTTTCATGTCCATCATGACACTGACATCTTTCTTGCGAAGCAAACTCATGTTTCATCCTCCGAACTTTTCTCTTTTTTCTGAATATTCAAATCATTGAGTGAATTGACTTTCTAATCATAACAAACGATGTCAAGTTCGATAAGTCTTTTTTTTTGTATTTTTTCACAAAGTGGTCAAACCACTTTTGTAAAATGCAATAACGCTTTGATGCATAAACGTAAAAAACCTTTCCTTCAGAACAAAGGAAAGGTTTTTTATCATTACATTATGGGCGATCGTTTGGATGATCGAGGTTAGGACCTTTATGATCGTCTGGATCGATCGGGTAATCATCTTGTTGTGCTAAATCATTTTCTGGTAATGCACCTTTTGGTGTACCATGTGTTGTCTCATCTGTTGAAGATGAACGAGCTGAACGCGGTGTACGGTCTGGTGTGACATCATCAGCTGCTTGTGAAGCTGCACCTTTTGCTGCATCTTTTAAGTTCGGTGATGATGAAGTTGATGCTGACTTACTTGGAAGGTTCGATGTGTCGACTTCCGTATTTTCTGCTTTCTTCTGTAGACGATCGAGGTAACGCGATGCATTATCACGTCCACCAAGACCAAAGGCAAGACCGAAAGCAAGTGCAAGTGCCCCTAGGATCAAGATGAAGGCCGAGTTAACGATCGTATCAGCAACACCAAGTTGATCAAGTGCCATGAAGACAGCAAGCGCAAGAATCGCATACTTCGCAACGCTTGAGAGGACTTTCAGTTCAGAGTTGCCGAACAGGCTGTCCATCGTACGTTTGACGAGGTTGCTGACGATGATCCCGATTGCGAGAATGATAATCGCTGTCAAGACGCTCGGTAAGAACGCAAGGACGGCACGACCGAGGTCGACCATGAAGTCAAGACCAATCAAGTTGAAGGCTTCGACGACGAAGAGAACGACGATGACGATCTCAACGAGTGCACCAACGATGGAAGCTGGTGATGTAGAAGCTTGGTTTGCATCCCACGTACCGATTTTCAAGTGACGTGTCAGGTTGTTGAAACCAAGACGTGATAAGAGATCCGTAACGAATTTCTTGATGAAACGTCCGACATAAAGACCGACAAGAATCAGAACGATACCGACGATGATGTTTGGAATCATACCGAGGACATCGTTCAACATGTTGATCGCTGGTCCTGTGATTCCTTTAATATTCAATTGATCAAGTGCTGAAATCGTGATTGGAATCAGAATCAAGATGAAGACGACTGTTCCGAGAATCGACGAAAGTGATTTCGCATCTTTTTGATCCGTTGACCCAAGGTTGAAGCGAGCTGCGAATTTATCTGTTCCAACAGCATGAAGGAAATTCGTCACGATATCGCGGACGATTTTCGCTACGAGGAAGCCGACGAAGAAGATGGCTGCCGCCGCAATCAAGCGTGGAATAAATCCAAGGAATGACGATAACAATTGGCTGAACGGCTGAGAGACACTCTCAATGTTCAACGCATCGAGGACACCCGGTAGGAACAGAAGTAAAACGAGATAGAAGACAATTTCTCCCGCGATTTTCGGGTAAGACGATAAGTCCGTCTGACCTTGAAGCATCTTGTTCGAACGTACTTTATCGTTCGCCATCAGCTTCGTTCCTGCTTTGACAATGATCATACGGAGAACGACCGCGATGACGTACGCCAAGAGAAGGATAAGTGCTGCTTTCAAGATGTTCGGGATTGCCGCGAGTAATGTACTCATCGTATCTGCGAGTGGTCCAGCAATGATGTTCAGATCAAGGATGTTGAAGACCAAGATGAGAACAAACACCATGAGAACCCAAAAGACGACGGTCCCGATGATTTTTTCAGGTGTCCACTTCTTCTTCTTTGGTGGTGTACCTTCTTTTTGAGGTGCCAACTTGTTGACGACCCCAGACTTCTCTAACGCTTTTTGAATTCCGTTCGCAATCAGCTTGGCAATGAGCCAGCCAATCAAAAAGACGATGATCGCTCCAAGCAAGTTGCCGAGTGATCCGAGAATGCCGTTTAAGTTCAACGACGTTCCATTCCAAATGTTATTCATCCTGCCACACTCCTTCACCTAAATAAATTTATATATTTCTGACACTTCTTTAATTTCCCCAGGTAAAGGATTTATTAAACCCGTGTTCGTACCAGAATGTGGCGTTTCTTGTTTTCAATACAAAAAACTGGATGGCATATGCTGCCACCCAGTCCGTCGTATCATGATGTTTGTTGGTTCAAAACCGTGCGCATCGCTGCATATCCACCGTCAATATTAATGACATCCTTGAATCCGAGTGACTGTAATACACTAACCGCCATCCGGGAACGAACGCCAGATGCACAGTGAACAGCAAGCGGTCGATCCGTTGGCAGTTCATCCTGACGCGCTACTAATTTTCCTAAGAGAATGCGTTGTGCTTGATCGTAATGTTGACTGTCCCACTCTGTTTTATTCCGGACGTCGAGGACGTAGACTTCTTCTCGCTCTGCAGCTGCTAGCGCTTCTTCTGCTGCCCAGTCCTCATAACGTTCCGTTAACATCGATCCTGGTACCGCCTGATGATCTGCCCAGTGGGTGACGCGATCGAGTCCAATCGATTGGAGATCTCGTTGAATGGTTTTGCGTTGCTCTGGCGTCGACAGAATCGCGATATCATGGTCAAAATCGAGTAACCAACCAGCCCAAGTGACGAACTTATCATCATACGGAATATTGATAGTTCCTGGAATATGTCCATCCCGGAACGACTGACCATCTCGCGTATCGACGATCTGCATCGAAGACGTCCACGCTGTTGGATCCTCGTTCGTCACGAGTTCTGGAATTTTAGTCGTCAAGGCGATGCCTTCTTTATTAACGCGTTTCATCATCGCGAAATAGTTCGGTGGTTCTGGTTGATCCGTCGTCAATTCTTTGATGAACGCAGTCTCATCCTCGGCTTGCAATGCCCAGTTCGTCGCTTTTTCATATCCGACCGTCGATGTCGGAACTGCTCCGAGTGCTTTCCCACAAGCACTACCGGCACCATGTCCTGGCCAAACTTGGACAAAATCAGGTAACGCCTTGAAACGTTTTAACGACGCAAACATTTGCTTTGCCCCAACGGCTGTCGTTCCTTTAATACCAGCTGCTTCTTCTAGTAAATCGGGACGTCCGATGTCTCCGACGAAGACGAAATCGCCTGTGAAGATGCCCATCGGTACTTGTTGATTCCGGTCGAATAATAAGAAAGAGATATGTTCTGGCGTATGCCCCGGGGTATGCATGACTTCAAGCGTCACATTTCCGACTTTGAACCGGTCACCGTCTTTAACAAGGACATAGTGAATATCCGAGACGAATTGATATTTCCAGTTGTCGTCTCCTTCATCTGACAGATAAGCCGTCGTGTCGTAACGTTTGGCAAACTCTTGTGTGCCCGAGACGAAGTCCGCGTGAATATGCGTTTCCGCCGTAGCGGTGATCCGGAGCCCTTCTTTTTCTGCGACCTCTAGATACGGTGTAATATTCCGGGCAGGATCGATGACGATCGCTTCTCCTGTCATTTGACACCCGACCATGTATGACGCCTGCGCTAATTTTTCATCATAAAAATATCGTAATAACATTGTATATACCCCCTCTAGTGTATTAAACGATTGTTCCTTCGTAGATCATCATGCCGCCGCTGACATTCGTCACGTCGAATCCTGCTTGTTCGAGATACATCGCTGCATTCATGCTGCGACCACCAGATAGGCAGATGATATGGACCGGACGTGACGCGTCGAGTTCATCTGTCCGTTCTGTCAATTCGGATAACGGAACGTTTTTAGCTTCAGCGATATGTCCGCTTTCATACTCATCGGTTTCACGAACATCAATCAATTGGATGGCACTTTCGGTTAACACCTGCTGTAATTGTTCTGTCGTCATCTGTTTCATCAAGATTCCTCCTAGTAGATGCCTCTCGGCTGTTAAGTTGTTGAATTCAATATACCCCCTACCGTATATAAGTTCAAGAAAAATGCACACAAAAAAAGCAGCATCGTCTAAAAGACGACACTGCACTAACTTAAACGACTTCCTTTTCAGAGAATTGACTGTTGTACAGATCCGCATAAAAACCATCTGCCTCGAGTAATTCTTCATGTGTGCCCTGCTCGATGACACGCCCTTGATTCATGACGAGAATCAAATCGGCATCCTTGATTGTCGAGAGACGATGGGCAATGACGAAACTTGTCCGTCCTTCCATCAAGCGACGCATCGCTTGCTGGATGAAGACTTCCGTCCGTGTATCCACACTAGAGGTCGCTTCATCGAGAATCATGATCGGCGGATCGGCAAGAACGGCCCGCGCAATCGTCAACAACTGTTTCTGACCTTGCGAGATGTTCGAGGCTTCCTCGTTCAAGACCGTATCATACCCGTCCGGCAACGTCCGGATGAAGTGATCAGCGTGCGCCGTTTTGGCTGCCGCGATGATTTCCTCCTCGGTCGCCCCACTTTTACCATAAGCAAGGTTATCTCGGATCGTACCGTTGAAGAGCCACGTATCTTGTAAGACCATACCGAACGTCGTCCGTAAGTCTTCGCGTGACATCTCGCGGGTATCGATACCGTCAATCCGGATCGTTCCCCCGTTCAACTCATAAAAGCGCATCAATAGATTGATCATCGTCGTCTTACCGGCACCCGTCGGACCAACGATTGCGACCGTTTGTCCCGGTGCGACATCGATGTTCATATCCTCGATCAAGAGGTCGGTTCCGTAACCAAAATCAACGTGTTCGAACGCAACCGCTCCTTCAGCCCGCGTGAGACGATGTGTCGTCACTTCCTTGATCTCTTCTTCTTCGTCCAATAATTCGAAGACACGTTCTGCTGCTGCGACGGTCGATTGGACGATGTTCGCGATGTTCGCCGTCTGAGTGATCGGTTGCGTGAACTGGCGTGTATAGGTGATGAATGCTTGGATATCCCCGATCGAGATCGCCCGTTGCGTGACAAGAATCCCACCGACGATACTGATCAGAACGTAACTGATATTCCCGATGAACATCATCATCGGCATGATGATCCCGGAGATGAACTGCGCTTTACGCCCTGCTTCATACAATTCTTCGTTGACGGCATCAAATTGCTCGACCGCTTTGCGTTCATGTCCGAATGCCTTGACGACCGAGTGTCCGGTATACATTTCTTCGACGTGTCCGTTCAATTGTCCAAGCGTCCGTTGTTGGTCGGCAAAGTATTTTTGGGATCGTTTCAAAATCGGACGAATCGCAAAAATTGAAACGGGTAACGAAACGAGTGAAATCAGTGTTAACAATGGACTGATCGTCAACATCATGATCAAAATCCCGACGATTGTCACGATCGAGGTGATGAACGATGTCACACTTTGTTGTAACGTACTGCCGATCGTATCGATATCGTTCGTCACGCGGCTGAGTGTCTCCCCGTTCGGACGACCATCGTAGTATTTTAACGGCAGGCGTTCGAGTTTATGATTGACGTCCTCGCGTAAATCATAGACCGTTTTTTGAGCGATACCCGACATCAAATACTGTTGCAAGTAATTAAACAGACTACTGATGATATACAGTCCAGCGAGCCAGAGCAGGATCTGTCCGATTTTCGTGAAATCGATCGCCGCTCCCGGCACACCTTGGAACTTCGCATATGCCCCTTCAAACAATTCCGTGATTGCCGTCCCCATGATTTTCGGACCGGCAATCATGAAGACCGTACTGAGGATGGCTGCAAGGAAAACACCAACGAGTGCCGTCCGACGCGGACGCAGATACCGAAGCAAACGACGGAACGTTGCTTTGAAATCCTTTGGTTTTTCTCCGAGCATCATCATATTTCCGCCACCGGGACCACCAGGCGGAGGACCGCCGGCAGGTCGTTTTTTCTCACTCATGCGATTTCCTCCTCTGATAGTTGTGACTTCACGATTTCCTGATAGACGGCATTGTCAGCAAACAATTCATCGTGTGTCCCGATTCCGGCGACTTTCCCTTCATCCAGGACGATGATTTGATCGGCATCAATGACCGTGCTGACACGCTGAGCAACGATCAAGACGGTCGCTTCGCGCGTTTCTTCTCGTAAGGCTTTTCGAAGTGCGGCATCAGTTTTAAAGTCGAGCGCTGAAAAACTATCATCAAAGACATATAGATCCGGTCGACGAACGAGGGCCCGCGCAATCGACAACCGTTGTTTTTGTCCACCAGAGACGTTCGATCCACCTTGTTCGATCCGCGCATCGTAACCGTCCGGCATCCGTTCGATGAAATCGGTCGCTTGCGCGATTTGCGCTGCATGCGCGACCTCTTCGTCTGTCGCATCTTCTTTCCCAAAGCGAATGTTTTCTGCGATTGTACCCGTGAACAGTAACGCCTTTTGGGGAACGAAGCCGATTTTCGACCGCAGTTCCTCTTGCGGTACTTCCTGGCTATCGACACCGTTGACGCGGATGCTCCCTTCCGTCACGTCATAAAAACGAGGAATCAAATTGACGAGCGTTGATTTACCGGAACCCGTTCCACCAATTACAGCCGTCACTTCACCTGGTCGTGCCGCAAAGCTGATGTCGGATAAGACAGGTGTCTCAGCACCTGGATAACGGAACGTGACACGATCAAAGACGAGCGTTCCTTTTTCACGGTTAGCTGTTTGTGTACCTTCATCTGTCATCGTTGGTGTCATCTCGAGAACTTCATTGATCCGTTTCGCCGAGACAGCTGCTCGCGGAATCATTACGAACATGACAGACGCCATGACGAGCGCGAACATGATTTGCATGACGTACTGAATGAATGCCATCAAGTCCCCAATCTGCATACCACCATTATCGATCCGGATGCCCCCGAACCAAATGACACCGACGACCGTCAAGTTCATGACGAGCATCATGACCGGCATCAAGAACGCCATGATTTTATTGACCTTGATCGAGACTTCTGTTAAATCCGCGTTCGCTTTCGTTAATCGAACCTGTTCATCGCGTTCCCGGTTAAAGGCACGGATGACACGAATCCCGGTCAGGTTTTCCCGCAGGACGAGGTTCAGACGGTCGAGTCGTTTTTGAACCTTCCCAAACAACGGAACCCCTTTCCACAAAATCAACAGGATTGAAATCACAAGGGCCGGCATCGCCGCGACAATGACGAGCGATAGTTTGGCATCTTTTGAGACAGCCATGATCAATCCACCGATGAACATGATCGGTGCACTGACAACCATCCGTAACATCATGATGACGACTTGTTGGACTTGTGTGATATCGTTCGTCGTCCGTGTAATCAATGACGCCGTTCCGACTTGGTCGAACTCTTGCAGAGAGAACCGTTCGACATGGTTGAAGACTTGACGACGGATATCCCGTCCGAGTCCCATCGATGCCTTCGATGAATAATAACTGGCGGCAACCGCGGCTAACGCTCCGATACCGGTAATCCCCAGCATGACGGCACCAATTTTCCAGATATACGCGGTATCGCCGGTAACGACGCCTTTATCGATGATGTCCGCCATCAGTGTCGGTAAATACAAATCGGACATCGACTGCGCAAAAACCAAGACGAGCACAGCAAGGACCGCCCATTTATAGACCGTCAACCGTTTGAGTAACTTAATCATCCGAACATCCTCCTTTCAGATCTGGACGTAAAATCTGACCGATTCCCTCAGCAATCACTGCGTGTGTTTCAAGCATCTGTTCGAATACGTCCGGGTCAATCGTCGCAAGCACTTGCTCCAGTTGACGTTGCATCCCCTTCTCTTGTTCCTTGATGTCAGTGACGAATTGCTGCCCTTGATCACTAAGCTTTAAGACGACTTCCCGTCGATTGTCGGGATTCGTCTCCCGAATGACCCAGCCCGATTGGACGAGACCTTCAATCGACTGACTGAGGGTACTTTTCGGTAAGTGCGTATGTGCGGCGAGCTCTTTTTGCGAGATCGGTCCACGCGGTGCAATCGTCATCAAGCTATGAAATTGCGGTAAACTAAGTCCGTTTTCCTGTGCCGTCTGATGCGCTGCTCGGACCAGATGGCGCTGGACATTCCAAAACGACTGCATCATCGCAGTCGAACGGGTCGTTTCCGTTTGATCCATCTTGTTTCGCCTCCTTGTTCCATTTCAAATCGTTCCAAAAGGAACAATTACTTATATGAATTAAATTACGCCGATTATTTTTGATTGTCAACGAAAAGGCAATGTGAAAAATCACATAGTTTTTGCTATGCTCAAGGAAGACAAGGAGTGAGCATAGATGAGACATGAAATGGGATTATTTGAAGAACCGTTTCGTTCGATTGAACAAGGACGAAAGACCGTCGAGATTCGATTGAATGATCCAAAACGGCAACAGGTAAAAGTCGGTGACCAGATTCAGTTCACCCATGCGGAAACGAGCGAGACGCTACTTGTTCGTGTAACAAAACGACAGGTCTTTCCTGATTTCCGAGCGCTTTATGAACACATACCGAACGAAGCTATCGACTGTGTCGGTTGGTCGCTCGACGAACTCGTGACGTCAACCTACACGATCTATTCACCAGAAGCTGAGCAACAGTACGGGGCACTGGCTCTTCACATCGAGTTGCTGTCATAAAAAAACGTCTTTTCTACAGTCAGCGTAGAAAAGACGTTTTTTGAATTCATTCGGGTTCGACGTGAACGTGAATATCATAAACTCCGTATTCTTCCGTCAGCGTATCCTCAACACGTGTCGCAATATCGTGCGCTTGATGGATGTTCAAGGTGGAGTTGACGAGGATGACGACATCAACGACTTCATTGTTGCCGTAGTTGCGTCCTTTGATGGACTTGATGCCTTTGACACCTTCGAGATCGAAGATGACATCTTCGTACATCTTCAGTTTCTTCTCATCAAAGCCATCCGTCAGTTCGTGTGACGCTTCCGTGAAGATGTCCCATGCTGTCTTACAGATCAAGAAGCCGACGATGATCGCGGTCACGACATCAAGCCATGGCATGCCGAACTGTGAACCGACGATCCCGATCGTCGTCCCAACGCTGACCCACGCATCAGATAGATTATCTTTTGCCGCTGCCATGACGGCTTTACTTTCAATCTCTTCGGATAACTTCTTATTGTAGCGGTAGACGAAGTACATCACGAGAGCTGAACCGATTCCGACGTATGCCGCGAGAATATCCGGTGATTCCTGTTTGCCTTCGAACAATGTCGAAATCGTATCAATCAAAACTTGAAGACCAACTGCCATCATAATGAAGGAAGCTACGAGTGAGGCAATCGTCTCACTTTTCCAGTGTCCGTACTTGTGATCGTCATCTGCCGGACGTTGTGAAATCCGTAAGCCGATCAAGACGGCAATCGACGCGATGATGTCAGTCGCATTGTTTAAACCGTCCGCCCGGAGTGCGGCAGAGTCTGCTGTATAACCAATGATTAATTTTAAAGATGATAACAAGATATAGGCCGCGATACTGATCATTGCACCGCGTTCGCCGCGTTTTAGATTATCGTATTTTTGTTGTTCCATTCTCGTCGCCCCCACTTTCTCTGCGATTAGCAAACCTCATCGTACCAGTCGGAAATCGAGTGGGTCTAGAGAAATCATTTTGTTTCGAACTAGGTAATTAACAAAAGCGCAATAATGTTTCCCTATACCAAACTGAATTTGATTTAGTCATGTGGCTCTTTTAAAGAAAATCGGTAGCATTATCTTAAAGAGTAACCAACTTTTTTGACTTGTCAGACTCTTTGACGAACATAATTCGTGCAAGTTCTGAAGGGAATCGGTAGACTAAAGGTACAACACCAAGAGGAGGAGTTCTCACAATGGCAGAATTCATTAAGAGTGAAGAAACATTCAAGGAATTGATTTCAAGTGATGCACCGGTCATCATCAAGTTCGAAGCAGACTGGTGCCCGGACTGCAAACGAATGGATTACTTCATGCCGGACGTCGAGTCACAATTCGACCACTTACCAATCCACACGATCGACAAGGATGAGTTCCCTGAAATCGCATCGAACCACGATGTCATGGGAATCCCAAGCTTGCTCGTCTTTAAAAACAATGAAAAACTAGCGCATTTGCACAGTGCAAATGCTAAAACACCAGAAGAAGTTACAGCATTCTTAAAGCAAAACTTCAACTAAGCAAAAATAACCTGACGCCGCAGCGTCAGGTTATTTTTTATGTACCAATCTGATTTGGAGTGCTACTTCAATCCTTCTCAGCTTTTCTTAAAAAAGATGCGAGTGAACAGATTCGTAATCGTTCCAGCTATAGCTGCTTCGATCAGAACGACGACCACGATTGCTAATAAATCCTGTATACCTAATGCGCCTAAGAAATTAATGAGATTCAGAATGAAAAATAGAATGAAGAAAATTAAATAGTCTCGTTTTCGCATAGTAATCCTCCTACTCAACACATACTTGTCGTCTTTCATCGCTACAACATTATCATACATGATGATTTTCCAAGGATTACATAATTGAAAGGAACATCTAATCTCTACAAAAAAGTAGTCTTTCTCCTGCTCGAGAAAGACTACTTTTTCTTATTTAACGTTCACACGCAATACCGTCTTTATCCCGGTCACTTTTCGTGTTTAAGTTATACGTCGCAAGACTCACGTATGCCTTATATTTTGTTGCTTTGTAGATTGGTTTTCCATTCTTGTCATAACCCGTTCGATTCTTTAGCCCCGCTTTTTTCGCGACGCCACCTTTATAGGTCTTCTGCATTTCCGTACAGTTCTTAAAGGCTTTGGCTTTCGTCGCCGCTTCACTAGCTGCCGGAACATGGATCAAGGCGAGACTAACAACACCCGCGAGTACGAGCCGACTCCATTTTTTCATAGGGATTCCTCCTTTTTTCAAAAAACAACGATTCGTCTTTTGATTACAAAGAGGTCATTTTTAGAAATTGTTCCCTTTTTTCATTTTTACGTCAATGATTTTTAAAATCTG
>Ga0308158_10000385_pt1 | contig 78146 bp, 75 predicted proteins | sample PhyBR2_FD_201038 | JGI IMG/M metagenome (GOLD analysis project Ga0308158, IMG submission 201038) | Phyllosphere microbial communities from UC Gill Tract Community Farm, Albany, California, United States - DLSLB.R2 | ecosystem: Host-associated > Plants > Phyllosphere > Unclassified | place: USA... | reverse complement strand
AACGCTTTTGACCTGCGGCGGGAGAGCCCTGCCGGTACGTTCAGCAGGCGCCGTAGGAGCAAACCCTCCCCAGGAAACTCTCAGGCCCACGTACCGCCGCGGTGAGGCAACTCTGGAAAGCAGCCGGGCCCTGTCCTGGCTCACCGACGGTGCAAGCACGCCCATGCCGGCATGTGGAAACTCTCAGGTCCCAGACAGAGCGGGGAGGAAATCCAATCTTTGCGACACCCCGGGTGCCGCTCGAACGATGGAGTTCCTCAATGACGACCCATTCCCCGACGTCCCCCGGCGGCGGAGCCCCGCACTTGGAGCGGCAGCTCAGCAACCGCCACATCCAACTGATCGCCATCGGCGGCGCAATCGGCACCGGCCTGTTCATGGGCTCCGGCAAGACCATATCGGCGGCCGGCCCCTCAGTGATCTTCGTGTACATGATCATCGGCTTCATGCTGTTCTTCGTCATGCGTGCCATGGGTGAACTGCTGCTCAGCAACCTCAACTACAAGTCCTTCAGCGACTTTGCCGCCGACCTGCTGGGTCCGTGGGCCGGCTTCTTTACGGGCTGGACCTACTGGTTCTGCTGGGTCATCACCGGCATCGCGGATGTCATCGCCATCGCCGGCTACTCCCGTGAACTGTGGCCCGGGGTGCCCCTGTGGATTCCCGGCCTGGCCACCGTGGCCATCCTGCTTTTTCTGAACCTCACCACGGTGAAGGCGTTCGGCGAGACGGAGTTCTGGTTCGCACTCATCAAGATCGTTGCCATTGCCGCACTGATCATCGTTGGCCTGTTCATGATCTTCACCGGTTTCCAGTCCGACGCCGGCCCTGCCACCTTCACCAACCTGTGGAGCCATGGCGGATTCTTCCCGAACGAGTTCATGGGCTTCGTGGCCGGCTTCCAGATCGCCGTCTTCGCCTTCGTTGGCATCGAGCTGGTGGGCACCACGGCGGCCGAGGCCAAGAACCCGGAGCGGAACCTGCCCAAGGCCATCAACTCCATTCCCATCCGCGTGCTCCTCTTCTACGTAGGGGCCCTCATCATCCTGATGGCCGTCACCCCCTGGACCGAGTTCAGGGCCGGCCACAGCCCCTTCATCGCCATGTTCTCCCTGGCAGGCCTGGGCGCCGCGGCCACCGTGGTCAACCTCGTGGTGCTGAGCTCCGCGATGTCCTCCGCGAACTCCGGCATCTACTCGACCTCCCGCATGGTCTTCGGCCTTGCCCAGGAAGGCGACGCCCCCGACGTCTTTGGCAAACTGTCCCGGCGCAAGGTGCCCCAGAACGCACTGTTCCTCTCCTGCGTGCTGCTGCTGTCCGGCGTCGTCCTCATGTACGCGGGCCAGGACGTGGGCAAAGCCTTTGACATGGTGACCACCGTCTCCGCCGTCTGCTTCGTCTTTGTCTGGTCCATCATCCTGGCCAGCTACATCGCCTTTCGCCGCCGCCGGCCGCACCTGCATGAAGCATCGAAGTTCAAAATGCCCGGCGGTGTTGCCATGGTCTGGGTGGTCTTCGCCTTCTTCGCCTTCGTGATCTGGACCCTCACCACCCAGCCGGACACCCTGGTGGCCCTGCTGGTCACCCCGGTGTGGTTCATCCTGCTGGGCGCAGCATGGTTCGTCCTCCGCCGCCGCCCCGCACACCAGGCCCGTTTCGCTACGTTCCAGGCTGAACTGCAGGCGGACCAGGACTTCACCGACGCCGCAGCCGGCAAGGCTGTCCGTACGGGTGCCGCCGCAGAAGCGGGGGAAGAGCGGGTCAACCGGTGATCGCTGAGGAGCTCCGCGCTTCCGGGCTGCGCGCATCCGAACCTGGGACTTCTGAAGCCGGGCAGCTGCAGGCAGTGGCAGATCCGGAAACGGGCCGGGAATTCGTGCTGACGTTCCACTGCCCGGATGCCCTTGGCATTGTCCAGGCGGTGGCGGCATACCTGCTGGAACAGGAATGCTACATCGTGGACATCAAGCAGTTCGGCGACAGGGCGAGCGGGCGGTTCTTCATGCGCATCCACGTCACCTCGCAGGTTGAGCTGGACCTTGGCCGCCTCCGGGCCGGTTTCGGTCAGGTGGCCCAGGAGTGGCAGATGGACTGGCGGCTGGAACGCCACGGACGCAAGCAGCCCATCCTGGTGATGGTCTCCAAGTATGAGCATTGCCTCAACGACCTCCTGTTCCGCGCCCGCAATGGTGAATTGCCCGTGGAGATCGCCGCCGTGGTATCCAACCATCCGGACCTGGAACCGCTTGCGGCGTGGCACGGTGTTCCGTTCCACCACATCCCCGTGACGCCGGAAACCAAGGCCGATGCCGAGGAGCGGCTGCTGGCCCTGGTGGACGACTACGCCGTGGAGCTGGTGGTGCTGGCCCGCTACATGCAGGTGCTCAGCGACGAGGCCACCACCCGCCTCAGCGGGAAGGCCATCAACATCCACCACTCGTTCCTGCCCAGCTTCAAGGGTGCGACGCCCTACCACCAGGCCTACGAGCGCGGCGTCAAAACGGTGGGTGCCACCGCCCACTTCGTCAACTCGGAGCTGGACGAAGGGCCCATCATCTCGCAGCAGGTCATCGAGGTGGACCACACGTACTCCGCCTCGGACCTGGTCACGGTTGGCCGCGACGCCGAATGCAAGGCGCTCACGAATGCGGTCCGCTGGCACGCTGAAGGGCGGATTGTCCTCTCCGGCAACCGGACGGTCATCCTCCGCTAGTTTGCGGGCCCATCCACGCGGCCGGCGCCTGCACTCCCTCCATCGGAGGCAGGCGCCGGCCGCCGTGGCACCACTACTGAATACAGCCTTTCGAGCTGTGGCGGGAGAGTTCTCCCGGCCATCACCGGGCAGGCGCCGTAGGAGCAAATCCTCCCCAGGAATCTCTCAGGCCCATGTACCGTCACGGCGAGGCGACTCTGGAAAGCAGTGCTGCTCCGGCAGCACTCACCGACGGTGCAAGCAGGCCCTGATGGGTTTGCGGAATCTCTCAGGTCCAATACAGAGCGGGGAGGGACCCGATCCATGCCGTGCCACCCGTGGCCGGCCAAACCTGGAGTTCCTCATGACGATTCGATCCCTCCTGGCACCAGTCGCAGCACCGACTCCCGCGGAAGGACAGGCTGGCAAATCCGGTACGGTACTGCCTGTCCGGATGCAGATCATTCCCTCGGAGGGCATTGCGGCCGGCATCCAGGCCGCCGTGCCCCCTGGGGCGCAGCTGACGGTGACGTGCCTGCCCCGCCAGGGTGTGGGACCCACCATCCGAACGGCCATTGAGCTTGCCTACCTTGGCTTCGAGGTTGTTCCGCACCTGGCAGCACGAAGCATCGAAAGCCGTGAGCAACTGGCCGGCGTGGTCCGGAACTGCCACGACGCCGGCATCACCGAAGTGTTCGCCGTCGGCGGTGACGCGGGGGAGCCGGCCGGTCCCTATGACAGCAGCCTTCCGTTTCTGGAGGACCTCGCGGAGGTCTCCGGCGGACGGATCCGGGCCGGCGTGGCGGGCTACCCCGAAGGGCGCCCGGGCCACAGCGAACTGCACATGCTTGATGCCCTGCTGGAAAAGCAGCACCTGGCATCGTCAGTGGTGACGCAACTGTGCCTTTCGGCCCCCCGGATCCAGTGGTACGCCCAAACCCTGCGCCGGGAAGGGGTGCGCCTGCCTGTCTGGGCCGGCGTGCCCGGCGCCGTTCCGCGGGCGCAGCTCATCCGCGCCGCGCTGAAAATCGGTGTGGGCCCATCCCTCACGCTGCTGAACCGCAGGGGCCCCCTTGGCCGGCGCCTGCTCCAAGATGGCCGCTACTCGTCCGAGGCCATCGTCGCGGAACTGCAGCGCGGCGAAGCAGTGGAAGGTATCCACCTTTACACGTTCAACAACCTGGCGGGCCTCGGCAGCTAAAAAGGCCGGCCGCTGGGGTGGGTCGTGACGCGGAGCGGAAAGTTCAGCATGCTTAGTGTTTGTCCGCATAGGATGGATAAGCACGGCAGCCTACCCGCTGCAGGTCGATTTGAATGAAGGTGACCATGGCCAGGCGCAGCAATCCCGCAGTACGAATCGCACAGGAAACCGCCCACAACGCAATGTTCGATGCCGACGGCAAACCCAAGCCCGGTGTCCACAACATGCTCCTGAAGGCAGTGCAGATCCAGCGGCCCCTGGTGGTGGCCTACATCCGCCGGCTCCAGAAGAAGCATCCGCGGGCCACCGCCGCCCAGTTGGCGGGCATCGCAGAGCGTGACTACCTGCGCGCAGTGACCGGAGGGGGTGCCCTGGTGGGTGCCACCGCCGTCGTCCCTGGTGTTGGAACCGTGGCGTCGCTGGGACTTTCCGCAGCCGCAACCGTCGGCTTCCTGGAGGCGACGGCCCTCTACGCGACGTCGCTGGCAGAGCTCCACGGCATCCGCCTCACCAATCCCGAGAAAGCCGGCACCATGGTCATGGCCATCATGCTTGGTGAGGAAGGGACCGCCCTGCTCGGAACGCTCAGCGGCCAGGCAGCCGGCGGCGCCAAGCCCGCCGACGTCTGGGGGAACATGCTGTCCAAGTCCTCGATCCCGGGATTCGGGAGTGTCCGGAAGAAGATCCAGCACGCCTTCCTGAAGAACCTGCTCAAACGTCAGGGCACTGCGCTGTTCGGCCGGGCCCTCCCCTTCGGCATAGGGGCGGTTGTCGGCGGAGCCGGTAACCTCGTGATGGGCCGTGCCGTGGCGCAGAACGCCAGGGAGGCGTTCGGACCCATGCCGGACACCATTCCCGGGGAGCTGACCGCAGCTGCCGGGCCGGACAACCTGACCCTGGAAGGCAACACCCTTGGATCTAAACGCTGATGTAGGCCAATCATTCGGCTCCTGGACCGCGGGAGGGGATCCGGCGATGTTCCAGCTGGCCACCAGTGTCAACGTAGCATGCGGCCTCCACGCAGGCGATCCCGTCACCATGCTGGACAGCTGCCGGGCGGCTTACGAACTTGACGTCACCGTGGGTGCGCACCTTGGGTACCGCGATATGGCCGGTTTTGGCCAGCGCTCGCTGGACATGAGCTTTGATGAGCTATTTGGCGACGTGCTGTACCAGCTGGGCGCGCTCGACGGCGTCGCACATGCCGTGGGTGCCTCGGTGGACTTCGTGAAGCCACACGGTGCGCTGTATGACACCCTGATCCATGATGCTGAGCAGGCCTCCGCACTCGTGGCGGCCGTGAACGCCTACGATCCTGGACTTCCCATCCTGGGCTTCCCGGGGTCGGAGCTGCTGAAGCAGGCCAAGGAGGCCGGCCACCCCGTGTTCACCGAGGCCTTCGCCGACCGCGCCTACTACGCCGACGGCACCCTGGTGCCGCTGTCCAGGGAAGACGCCGTGCTGCACGACGTCGACACGATCGTTGAGCGCGCCGTTCGCCTGGCCACAAAAGGCGAAGTGATGGCCATCGACGGGTCCATCGTCACCGTCCAGCCGGACTCCCTGCGACTGCAGGGCGGTAGCCCCGGCGCCGTCGAGACGGCGGCAAAAATTCGGGCAGGACTTGAGGCCGCGGGCGTGGAACTGGAGGCCTTCGCGTAGAAAGCGGCGGCGTGCTCCGGACTCAAGGACTACTGAACCTTGGACTGCCAAGGCCCCATCATCCCGACGGTACTAATGGCGTGGCGAGGAGTTCGGCCCAGAGGGGATCGTCAGCCGGCAGGTCGTCGAGGTCCACGTATCTGTCGTCGTCTGGTTCCCACTGCGGAAAGTTTTCGAGGCTGGCCTCCAGGCAGTGGCAGAGGGCGGGCGCGTCCCATTGGAGCCACTGCGGCCATTGCGACCCCTGCGGCCAGCTTTCCGGGGGCCAGTGGGTTGGTTCGGGGTCGGGGTGTTCTGGGTTGTAGTGCCTGCCTGTTGGTGAGGTCCAGCCGGGTGGTTCATTCTTGGTGGCGGGGTCTGGTGTCCATCTGGTGTGGTGTTTGAGCCGGTGATGTTTGGGGCAGAGCTGGGCCAGGTTGCTGACGTTGGTGGTGCCGCCGTGTTCCCACGCTTGTAGGTGGTCGGTTTCGTTATCGGGGGTGCGGTTGGTGCAGCCCCGAAAGCTGCATTTGGTATCGCGCATCCTGATCCAGCGTTTGATGGTTTCGGTGAGCCGGTAACGTGTGCGGCCGATTTCCAGGGGTGCCCCGTCGCGGGGGTCGACCAGGACCCGGTAGAAGGAGTCCGCCCCGTCGGCGACCAGTCGTCGTGCCATCGAGGCCGGGATCGGGCCGAAACCATCCAGCATGGCGGGTTCGTCGGTCTGGCCGAGGAGGGCGAAGACGGGCACGGTGACCAGGACGTCGGCCCGCGGGGTGGGGACCTTCCCGATCCCGGTGACACCGTGCGTGCCCGGGGCGGTGCCGGTGGACCCCTCGCCCGCCATCTGGCCGGCGCCGAGGAGGAGGCTGGCGGCGATGTCGGGGCGGAGTTGGGTGAGGGTGCGCTCTTCGGTGGGGCCTTGGAGTCCGCGGGCGGTGGCGGTGGTCCGGTTCCAGATGGCACAGGCGGTGTCGCCGGGCAGGTAGAGCGAGACCCAGGCCATGCCGTCCCGGTCGGGGGTGTATTCCATCCGCCGGTCAGCGGCACTTTTGGCGTGGCGCTTCTCGATCGATTCCGGGTGGTGGCGTTCCCGCCAACTACGCACCTTGGCCCGGAACCGGGACGGGACGAGCTCGCCGGGGGCGGCGCCGCGGGCGGGCTGGGGTGCGTCGGGGTCGAAGAAATGCGCCACCAACGCCAGGGCGCCCTCGGTGGTGAGGCCTTCAGTCTCATCGGCGACAATCCGGGCGTGCTGCCAGGACATGTCCCCGGCGGACAGTGCATCGAACACCAGCGGCAGGGAGCAGATCCGGCGTGAGTGCTCCACCAACGCCCCTGCTGCCGCGGAGCTGATGGTCAGCACCCCGGCGATTTCCTCCACCACCGACATGTCAGCGTAAGTGCGGTCCTGGACGGTGGCGTCCGGCGGGGTCATCGCCTGCTGCAGTTCAACGGCCCGGGCGCCCTGCCGGGACTTTAGCGCCGTAAGTTGAGCTTCCAGCCGGGCCGTCAGCTCCAACCCTTCCAGGCACAACTCATACCGGCGCTGGAACACATCCATACCGGCGCCAGCATGAGCTCCGGAAGCCAGGAAAGCGTCCTCTTTCTCCAGCGCATTCAGGGCAGCAATGGAGGCGTGGATACCCTCCAAAGCCACCCCAGCACCACCGCCGATTCCCATACCGACATCATCCATCGAGGCACTGACATTTGAAGCCGCCCCGTGGCTAACCGCCAGGCCGCCGCGAGCGCGTCACCCAAAAATCAGCTGCGCCACCGTGAAGATCGCCAGCCCGGCGAGGGACCCCACCACGGTGCCGTTGATGCGGATGAACTGCAGGTCCTTGCCTACCTGAAGCTCAATCTTTTGCGAAGTTTCCTCGGCATCCCAGCGCGCAACCGTGTCCGTGATGACTCCGGCGATGTCCGAACGGTAGGTCCGGACCAGATACCCGGCGGCGTCGCCGATCCAGGCGTTGACTTTGCCGGCCAGTTCCGGATCCTGCACCAGGCGCGAGCCAAAATCGCGCACCGCGGCCTTGAACTTGATGGTGAGCTCGCTGTCCGGATCGTCAACGGCACCCAGCAGCGCGTTCTTGACCGTGCCCCAGGTCCGGGATGCGAGCTCGCGCACCTCGGGATCGCCGAGCACTTGCGCCTTGATGTCCTCCGCGCGGGCAATCATCGCCGGATCATGCTGCAGGTCCTGCGCGAGGTCGTTGAGGTACTTGTCGATTGACTGGCGCACCTGGTGGCGGGGGTCGGCCTGGACCGCGCGCACGAACTTGAGGATTTCGAGGTAGACCTTGTCGCCCACCAGGCCATCCACGAACTGCGGAACCCAGGTGGGGGAGCGGTCGGACACCAGGCGGGTGACGGTCTCGTGGTTGTCATCCACCCAGTCCGCAGCACGGTCCACCAGCAGGTCCACCAGCGTGTGGTGGTGCCCGTCGTGGAAAACCCGCTCCGCCAGCCTGCCCACCGGGGGTCCCCACGGCGGAGCAAGCAGGTGCTTGCGGACCATGCCCTCGATGACGGCCTGGACGTCGTCGTCATTCAAAACCTTGAAAGCGCCGCGGATCACCGCAGCCCCTTCCTTGGCCACACGGTCGGCACCACCGGGGGTTGCCAGCCATTCACCGGCCCGGCGGGCGATGTTGACGCTGGCCAGCTTGTCCTGCACCACCTGTTCGGAGAGGAAATTGGTCTCCACGAACTCACCGAGGGAGGCGCCGATCTGGTCCTTGCGGCGCGGAATGATGGCTGTGTGCGGAATCTTGATGCCCATGGGGTACTTGAACAGCGCCGTCACGGCGAACCAGTCGGCCAGCGCGCCCACCATGCCACCCTCAGCGGCCGCGCGTACGTACTGCAGCCATGGATAGTCCTTCTGCAGCGCGAACGCGAAGACAAAGACCACGGCCATGGCGATCAGCAGGCTCAGCGCCAGCAGCTTCATTTTCCGCAGCGCTGCCGCCTTTTCGGCGTCGCCGGCACCAAGCTGGCGGCTTACGACGGCGGCAGCCGCCTTGGTGCCTGGCGGCACCTCCCGCGCGGCCTCCGCGGGCGCTTCCTGCGTGGTTGGCCCAGTAGTTGCCTCAGAGTTCACCTGCATGTGCCAAGCCTAGCCCCGAAGGCGGGGGCGGGTCGGCTACCGTGTGTCCATGACAATTGACGAGTCAGTGCCGCAGCGGCCGCTGGTCTTTGCCCATCGCGGGTCCAGTGGCGCGTATGCCGAACACACCCGCGCCGCCTACCTGCAGGCCCTGGCTGACGGGGCCGACGGCGTGGAGTGCGATGTCCACCTGACCCGGGACCAGCACGTGGTCCTGCTCCACGACGCCAACCTGGACCGCACGTCGGACGGAACGGGCCCGGTGGCTGAGCGGACGCTGGAGGAGTTGCGCCAGCTGGACTTCTCGTCCTGGAAAGGCGTCCGGATTCCCGAAACCTACGGGGCGCGCTCCGAGCAGCTCCTGACCCTCCCGGAGCTGCTGGACGTCCTGCGCGGGGCGGGCCGTCCGGTGAAACTCGCCATCGAGCTCAAGCATCCCAGCCCCTACCAGCTCAAGCTGGAGGACCGGGTCCTGGAAGTACTTCGCAGCGAGGGCTGGGACCAGCAAAGCTCCACAGTGGACAACATCGCCGTGACATTCATGAGTTTCAGCCCCGATTCCGTCCGGCACCTGCTCCTGTCCATCCCGCCGCAGTACATCTGCCAACTCGTGGACGACGTCACCATCCATGAGATCCGTGGCGGCCTGGGGGTGGGGCCGATTACGGGCGGCGCCATCGCAAACCTGATGAAGGCCACCCAGCTGGAGGGCGAACGGATCCTGGATGACCGGGAGGTGGGGATGGCCGGGCCGGGCATTGATTACGTCCGTGAGCGCCCCGGCACCGTCCGGCGCTGGTTGGACTCCGGCCGCCGCTTCAGGGTGTGGACTGTGGACTCGCCGGAGGACGTGGCCCTTTGCCAGGAGTTGGGCATCCAGGAGCTCACCACCAACGTGCCGGCCCGCGTCCTGGAACAGCTGCACATGGCCGCGCCGCAGGGAAAGTAGCGCTGATATGGCCGCCCCCGGCACACCGTCCGTGCCGCGCTGGTGGGCCGGGGCTCTCGACGTCGAAGGCCTGGCGCTGCAGTCCGTGGAAGCAGCCGCGGAAGCCCTGAACCTGTACACGGGGAGCCCTGGCCGGTACAGCACGACTCCTGTGCTCACGGCAGCTGCGTTCGATTCCTTCGGGCACCTGCGGATTGCGGGGCGCAAGCCGCAGGGTTTCGCGCCCCTGTCCGGCTTCCGGAAGACCGCCGACGGCTGGATCCGGCTGCACGCAAATTATCCGCACCACGAGCAGCGGCTCCTGCAGGCGCTGGGTGCCGCCTCCACGGAAGGGGTGGAAAGGGAACTGCAGTCCATGGCCGCGCTGGAGGCTGAGGCCACGATCCAGCGGCACGGCGGGATTGCCGCGGCTGTCCGGACACGCGGTGACTGGCTTGCCACAGACATGGGGCGTGCGGCTGGTTCGGGGCCTTGGGTCGCTGTGGAGCACGCCGATGGCACAACCAGTGGCTTCGGACTGCGGGAAGGTGGGGCGGCCACAGGCTCGGGGTCCAGCCCCGGCGCCGGCGCCGGGCGCGGTGCGGACGGCCTGCCCCTGGCCGGGGTACGGGTCCTGGACCTGACGCGGGTCATCGCAGGGCCGGTCGCCACCCGGCTGCTGGCCGCGCTCGGAGCAGACGTCCTGCGGATCGACCCGCCCGCCTTTCCCGAGATCGAAGACCAGTTCGTGGACACGGCCTTTGGCAAGCGCAGCGCAGTACTGGACCTGGGACCCGCGGCAAACCGGCAGAACTTCCAGCAGCTCCTGGCCGGCGCAGATGCCGTGGTCACCGGTTACCGGCACGGCGCGTTGGACCGCTTTGGGCTCAACCCGCGGGAACTGCTGGCAGCACACCCGGGACTGGCGGTGGTCACGTTGGACAGCTGGGGCGGCAGTGGGCCGTGGAGCGGGCTGCGCGGCTTCGACAGCATTGTCCAGGCCGCCAGCGGAATCGCACACCTCTACGGCAGAGAGGACGACGACGGCAGGTGGCGCCCGGGTGCCCTTCCGGTGCAGGCGCTGGACCATGCCACCGGCTACGGGGTGGCTGCGGCTGCAGTCCGTCTTCTGGCCGCGCGCCGCCGGACGGGTTTGGGCGGGGCGGCACACCTGTCTCTGGCCCGCACCGCAGAGGAACTGTTTTCCCTGGCCGGCATGGAAAGCCAGGCTGGCATGGAAAACCGGGCTGGCACCGAAAACCAGGCCACCACAGCAAGCCCTGCGGAACTCCCATCGCCCGAATACCGGTCCGTGGACAGCAGCTTTGGGGAGTTGTGGTACGTCGGGCCGCCACTGCTCGACGCAGGCCGGCCGCTGGACTATCAGTCCCCGCCACTACCATATGGAAGCTCGCCGGCCGCCTGGCTGTGACGCTTGCAGCCCCGGGCTGTGTAGCTGTGCAGCCCTGCTGTCCTGCCGGATGCCGGGTTTCTGAGGGTGCTTACGCTGTGATTGAGTGGTTCCATGTCTTCTCCCAGGCCCGGCCCCGCTGCTAAGGGCCTGTCCGCTCTGTCCCTATCCGTTCCCGGCGCGGCCGTGCAGCACCTGTCCGCGGCTGCCATGGTGGCGCTTCTGCTGGCCAGTGCCGGCAAGCATTTCAGGGATCCCGGCTTCTACCGTGACGTCGTTCCGGGATACCTCTGCCGGCAGGATCCCTCGCCTGGGGCGACCCCAAGCGATACCACCGCGGGCAGTCAACCCCAAGGCATTTCAACCCAAAGTAGCCCGCCCCCAAGAAGCACGGGCACTGGCGCCGCAGCCCAGCATCCATGGGCCGTCCTGTCCCGGGACGAGTGGATCGCCGTGAGCGGCCTGCTGGAGCTCGCAGCCGCCGTCGGAATTCTCCTGCCACCCACCCGGAAGTTGACAGCCACTGCCATCACCGCGATGTTCACGGCGTTCCTGGCCGGGCACGTCGATGCCCTCGTGAGGGCGTACGGCCCGGAGGGCACGCCCCGCCGCCGGAAGATCCACGCCGTGCGGCTTCCGCTCCAGGCGCCCCTGATCCTGTGGGCCTGGAGCCTGCGGACACGTGCACTGCCTGCCCGTAAACCCGGAGGCCGCGGGTGAAGCTGCTGGCATCGCCGGCAGTCAGGGTGGGTATCTCCATCAGTATTGCCACGGGGCTGTACGGCGTGTCCTTCGGGGCGCTCGCGGTGACGTCCGGGCTCAACTTCTGGCAGACCATGGTGTTGAGCCTGCTCCTCTTCAGCGGCGGCTCGCAGTTCGCGTTCATCGGGGTGGTGGCAGGCGGCGGTTCGGGCCTCGCGGCCATGAGCGCAGCCACCCTCCTGGGCATGCGCAACGGCATCTACGGCATGCAACTGAACGCGCTGCTCCGCCCCACGGGCTGGCGCAAGTACGTCGGGGCGCAGCTCACCATCGACGAATCCACTGCCACGAGCACGGGCCAGACAGACCCGGCCGAACAGCAGCGCGGATTCTGGACCGCGGGAATCGGCGTCTACGTGCTCTGGAACCTCTTCACCGCTGTGGGGGCGCTGGCCGGAAGCGGGCTGGGCGATCCCAAGCAATGGGGACTGGACGGGGCTGCCGTCGCCGCTTTCCTGGCGCTGCTCTGGCCCCGGCTCAAGGGCCGGGAGCCAATCGCCATCGCGGTGGTGTGTGCCGTGGCGACCGTAGTAGCTGTTCCCTTCGTTCCGCCAGGCGTCCCCATCCTGGTGGCCGCGGTAGTTGCCGCGCTGGTGGGCTGGTTCAGCCATGGCCGCCGCGACGAAGGCCTCGAACCCGACGTCGAGCCCTACGGCACGCACGGCCACGGCCATCACCAGGACGGCCCCGGCGATCACCAGGACCGCCACGGCGGACCGGAGCGCAGAAGCGGCACCGACCCGGAGGCACGCGCATGACTCTGTGGATCTGGCTGCTTATTGCCTGCGTCCTTGCCTACGCATGGAAGCTGGTGGGCTACTTTGTTCCCGCCAAGTTCCTCGAGGACCCCCGCACCTCACGCGTCGCGGGAACCATGACCATCGGCCTGCTGGCCTCGCTCACAGTGGTGAATGCGGTGGTGTCGGGCCAGGCGCTCGCCGCAGACGCCAGGCTGGGAGCGCTGGCCGCCGCCGCGGTCGCCCTGGTACTCCGGGCACCGTTCCTTGTGGTGGTAATCGCCGGAGCCGGCACGGCGGCACTGTTGCGGATCCTGGGCTGGAACTGATCCCCTAATTCGTGCCCAAAGTGGTGATCCAGGTCACTTTGCTGGGCCTGTGGCGGTTGTACTATGAGATCGGCTTATGCAGTTGGCCATGGAATTTCCTATTGAACGGCACCCATGGAAAATCAGCTGCACCCTGCGGGCGGCTTAGCGGGCAGGCTTCGCCATAAGAACGCCCGACGCCGGGCGGGCCTTCCTGCCAAACGCTTCTTCAAGCGCTTTTCCGGACTTTCGGACGTCCCGGAAGAGGATCTGGAACTTCTCTCCCAAAGACTTCGGGAGGCACTCGACCTGGATCCGTCGTCGTCCGTGCCTGCCCTTCAGGCCCTGGTGCGCCGGGAGATCCGCAAGCGTGCGGACACAGGCAGCGCGTAGCGGCCCACCATTCCGGGTGCCATCTGTGATGGACTGGAAGAGAGGCAGCCCACACCCAGGCGGCCACCAAAGGAGGAATCGAGATGGACGACGAGTCACGGCCTGTTGAGCCGCAGGACGGCCACGGCACCGATGAGACCGGCAAGGACGCTAGGGGAGAACACGGCACCGGGGTGCCGGCCGCGGAACAGTCCGCAAAGTCGCGGGCCGCCTATCTTGACCCGCGAGGTTCGGAGTCAACCCGCGAGCTGCGCGACACCGCCAGAAGGCGCCGGGACGCGGAAGAAAAACTCCAACAGCACCTGATGGAAGCGAAGGACCACGTTCCCAACGAATTCCATGAACATCCCGGACACGGCTACGTGGGACACGCCGGACATGAGCACCTGGCCCATGAGCCGTCCGGTCATGAGACACCAGACCAGGAACAGCCCGGCCGGGAACAGGACAGCGGCACCGGCGAAAAAGGCGCCGACAAGGCCTGATCAGCAGTGGAGTCCTTAGCGGCTGGGCCCCCCGCCTGCCGCGGCCAGCGCTGACTTTCGGCCGGCCGGACCCCTGGCTGCCGGTCGGCATTGACCGGCAGTCAGGAGCTGAACAAGCGGTGGTTTAGGCTACGCCGTGGGCCGCGCCATCAGGTGAGACGGACCTCCGGTACGTTTCCTCCACGCCCATCTCGTACCAGACCTGCGCGCCAAACTCCGGTTCGGGGGTATCCAGGTTCTGGTACAGGGCGTCAAGCAGTTCGACCAGCTCGCCGGCGGTCAGTGCAGGCAGGACTTCCTCCGGCCCGCGGGGATCGGTCAGGTAGTGGAGAAGCTTTGAGTGGTTCATTGCAGTGCGGCCGTTGTGTGGGGGACAGGCGCGAAGTGCATGGGGTCGCTCCAACGTGGAAGTGCCGAGGCTGACTGCCTAACCCCAATTCAGAGTGTATTGCACGTACTTGCTGGTAACAATGGAGTCGGCCCACAACGCATCTGCCACAAGGGAATTGCCGCCATCGAACTACCGTCAACGAATTGCGGCAGCAGGCCGCGGCACGGCTTACTCCGGGAGCGTTCCGGGCTGGACGTTTACCGTGGTGTTGCCGGGCGCGGGCGGCACGGGAACGAACACGGGGAGCGGGCGCGACGGGCGGACCGTGCGGATGGCATCCTCCACCAGCGCCAGCGGGCGGCGCCAGGCATCAGAACCGGGTTCCATGGTGTCCACCACGCCGATCAGCATGGCCAGCAGCCGGAACATGTCCGTCATGGAAATGTCAGTGCGCAGGCTTCCCTGGCCTTGGCCGCGCGCCAGCAGGATGCTCACGGATTCCATCAGGGAACCGGTGATTCCGGTGAGGAGTTCGCGCCGGCCCGCCACCGCGCACAGCAGGTTGGCGTCGTCGCTCGCGGCCCCCATCAGGGCTTCGAGGACGCGCAGCAGGCCTGCGGCGGCGTCGATATCGGCAAGGGCGCCGTCCATGACCGGGTCAACGGTGAGCCGGAGCTGCCGGTTGAGCGCGGCAAGCACCAGTTCTTCCTTGTCCGCGAAGTTGCGGAAGAGGGTTGCCGGGCCCACGCCGGCGGTGGTTGCGATGGTCTGGAGCGGGACTTCCGGGCCGAACTCCCGGAAGCATTGGCGTGCAGCCGTGATGATCTTGTCCACGTTCCGCGCTGCGTCGGCACGGAGGGGCTTTCGGACGACTGCGAGGCTCATGCCCAAAAGGTTAGCAACGGAGCTTCCGGCCAACACGGTTACTGCGGGGTAGGCGCTTATGTGACGGCGGCCCGCTGCCGTCACCTGGCGCTGCTGTCCGGAGCTGCGTGGGAGACTGGGGAGCATGTTGCTTGCATTTTCTGTTGCTCCGTCAGGCGTTCCCAGCGAAGGTTCACGGCCCAACGATGCGTCGGTGCACGACGCCGTTGCAGCCGCAGTCAAGATCGTCAGGGAGTCAGGGCTGCCCAACCAGACGGATTCCATGTTCACCACCATTGAAGGCGAGTGGGACGAGGTGTTCGACGTCGTCAAGCGCGCCACCGAGGCCGTGGGGCGCTACGGCAGCCGTGTTTCGCTGGTGATCAAAGCAGACATCAGGCCCGGCTACAGCGGCGAGCTGACCGCGAAGGTTGACCGCCTGGAGAATGCCCTGGTGCAGGAGCCCTAAGCGTCCTACAAGGGGGGGCGCATTGTCTGGACCCCCGGCACGCCGCGTGCCAAAATGTGGCAATGTTCGAGCACAAGCCGCGGCCGGAATGGATTGCCACCGAGGAGTTCCTGTCCGCTGCCGTAGTGCATCCGGACAGCGCCGTCCAGCAGGCCATCCACGCCGCGGCGGAGGCCGGCATGCCCGCCATCGAGGTGGCGCCTAACGCAGGGAAGCTCCTGAAGCTCCTGGTCCAGCTGTCCGGTGCCCGGCGCATCCTGGAGATCGGGACGCTCGCGGGATACAGCACCATTTGGATGGGCCGGGGGCTGCCCCCTAACGGCACCCTGGTCACCTGCGAGTACCTGCCCCAGCACGCAGAAGTGGCCTGGGCCAATATTGATGCGGCCGGTTTGGGGGAAAGGGTGGAGATCCGTCTGGGCCCGGCGCTGGAGACCCTGGCGGCCCTCGAGGAAGAGGAACGGGAGCCGTTCGACTTCATCTTCATCGACGCCGACAAGCAGAACAACAGCCGCTACCTGGACTGGGCCGTCAGGCTTGGCCGGCCCGGTGCCGCGGTGGTCCTGGACAACACCATCTGGGAAGGCGCGGTGCTGGACCCGGACATCGACCCCGTCAACGCGCCGGGGATCATCGATGCACTCAAGCTGCTGGGCAACCACCCCCGGCTGGACGCCACCGTGATCCAGACCGTCGGCTCGAAAGGCTGGGACGGGTTCGCCCTGGCGCGCATCCTCCCGCAAAACAGTAAGTAAGCTGTGGAGATGCGTCCGGTGCCCGCCGGACATCTCTCCTGGAGGACGTATTTGCAAGCGCCACTTACTCCTGTGCTCCTCAGTTCCGCCCCCGCTGGGCTCTCCCCGTGGGGTTCCCTCTTGGAGTCGTTCGCTGGCGCCGTAGGTGATGTGCCGGCCCTGCTGGCCCTGGCCGTCGAGGCCGGACGGACGTGGCCGCGGCCCGGTGAAGGACGCACCGCCGTGTTGTGGGAGCTCCTGGCCTCCGTGGCTGCCACTGACGTTGCCGCCGCCCGGGTGCTTGAGCCGCACCTCGACGCCGTCGCGATCCTTGCCCAGGCCGGCCAGGCCTTCCCTGCCGTTCATCCCAGGCCGGATGGTGCCGCGGAAGCCGCATGGGGCGTGTTCGCCGCAGAGGCACCCAACGCCAGGCTTGAGGCGCGCTCCGGAAGCGCCGGCACTGTGCTCAACGGAACCAAGCCTTGGTGTTCACTCGCCGGCCGGCTGGACTGCGCCGTCATCACCGCGCACACGGACGACGGCGGCCGGGCGGCTTTTGCCGTCAGCCTTCGCCGCCCCGGCGTGGCATGTGAGGAGCCGGAGTGGATTGCGCGCGGCCTCCGGGAGATCCCCAGCGGAAGCGTGCGCTTCGACCAGGTCCCGGCGACGCCGGTTGGCGACACCGGCTGGTACCACAGCCGGCCCGGTTTCGCCTGGGGCGGGATGGGCGTCGCCGCCTGCTGGCTGGGCGGAGCCGTGGGGGTGGCGCGGGACTTCCGTGCCGGCCTGCTGGCAGGTGCGGATAACGGGCGGGAGCCGGACCAGCTGGCGCTCGCGGCATTGGGCGAGGTGGACCGGACCATCGCCGCCGCCCTGCAGTACCTGGCCCGGACGGCAGCCCGCATCGACGACGGCACCCTCGGCGCCGACGGGAGCCAAAGCACCTGGAGTGAGGCCCAGCGCGTGCGCGGAACCGTTGCGGCCGCCGTCGAACGTGTCCTTCACCTGGTGGGCTCCCACCGGGGGCCGGGGCCACTCGCCTTTGATGAACCGTATGCCAAAAGGATGGCGGACCTGGCGCTGTATGTCCGGCAGCATCATGGCGCACGTAATGATGCCCAACTGGGCCGGCTGGCACTCAAGGGGGACTGCCCGTGGTGACGTTTTCCCATACAGACCAGGGGACCGCCGAGGAGGCCTGGGCCAGGAGCGGCCTGGCTGCTGTACCCGAGCTGCCACTCGACGCCGCTGAGCTGGCGGGCATGTGCTTCGTGGTCCTGGCAGCCCACCCAGATGATGAAACACTTGGCGCCGGGGGGCTCATGGCCTCGCTGGCGGCGCTGGGAGCCGAGGTGGAAGTCCTGCTGTGCACCGCGGGGGAGGGGTCGCACCCGGATTCGCCCACCACCACTCCCGGGCAGCTGGCCGCCGTCCGGCTTGCCGAGTTTTCCGCGGCCCTGGCCGCCCTGGGCCTGGCGGACCGCTGGACGTTCCTCGGCTTGCCGGACCGTGGACTGGGCAGCCATGCCGAAGCGATCGCCACTGCTGTCCGGGACGCTGCACAGCGGCTGGCCGGCGCCCCGGACCGACTGGTCCTGGTGGCACCGTACCGGGTCGACGGCCACGGCGACCACGATGCCCTTGGCGCGGCCGCGGCAGAAGTGGCCCGGCGCGGCGGCCACGCGCTCCTGGAGTATCCCATCTGGTTTTGGCACTGGGCCACGCCCCGGGACCGGGACTGGCGGCAATGGGTCCGCTTCCATCTGGACGATCCCGCCCGCACGGCCAAGAAGCGTGCCATGGAGGAGCACGCAACCCAGGTGCAGCCACTCTCACCTCTTCCCGGGGATGAAACGTTGCTCAGCGGGACCTTCCTGGAGCACTTCTCGCGTGGCTACGAGGTCTTCGCCTGGACGCCCGCGCCCACTTCGTCCGGACGGGCGCATTCCAGCAGCGACGCCGAACTGGTCTTCGACGGCGTCCATGACGGTACGGAGGATCCCTGGAACTACGGCACAAGCTGGTACGAGCGGCGCAAACGCGCGCTCACCCTTGCGGCCCTGCCGGCGGAATCCTATGAACGCGGCCTGGAAGTGGGCTGTTCCATCGGGACCTTGACGGCTGAACTGGCCACCCGGTGCCGGACCCTGCTGGCGGTGGACGCCAGCGGGACCGCAGTGCGCCGGGCCAGCCAACGGTTGGAAGGCACACCCGGGGTGCAGGTGGAACAGCGGGTCCTTCCCGGCTCCTGGCCCGGAGGAACATATGACCTGGTGGTGGTTTCCGAAGTGGGTTACTACCTGGCCCCTGAAGAGCTGGCCCAGCTGTGGGACCGGGTGGAGGCCACCCTGGAACCCGGCGGAACGCTTCTCCTGTGCCACTGGCGGCATCCCATCACCGGTTGGGAGCTGGATGGGGACACCGTCCACACGCTGGCCCGGGAAAGGCTGGGATGGCGGACGGCCGGGCTTTACCAGGAACGCGACTTCGTGCTGGAACTCCTGGTCGCTCCGGGCGGCGGGGCGGCGGGATGATGCCGGCCGGTCCGGGGGACGATGCTTCAAGGCCGCCTGTCCAAACCGCCAACGGCATCCAGCAAGTTGCGGTGGTCATTCCGGCCCACAACGAGGAGCAGCACCTGGAACGGGCGCTCACTGCGGTCAGCTGCGCGGCAGACCGGGTCGAAGCAGAACTGCCGGATGTTGCCGTGCAAGTGGTGGTTGTCCTGGACGGCTGCACCGACCGGTCGCCAGCGGTTGCCGCGCGGGTGGCGGCCGGGGATCCGCGGTACCTGCTGCTTCCCGTCAGCTTCGGGAGCGTGGGAAGAAGCCGGCAGGCCGGCGTCAGGGCCGCACTGGAGAACTCAAGCAGGTGCACCCAGGATGGCCGGGCGGCGGGGCATTCCCCGCAGGAGACCTGGCTGGCCAACACGGATGCCGATTCCTGCGTGCCGCCACACTGGCTGGTGCGGCAACTGGAACTCGCTGAACTCGGTTTCGATGTTGTCCTTGGCACCGTGCAGCCGGACCCCCATGGAATGCACCACGATCTGTTGGCCCGCTGGCATGCGCGGCACGCCGGCACCGAGGACCACACCCATGTGTACGGTGCCAACCTTGGAGTCCGTGCCTCTTCCTACCTCGCTGCAGGGGGCTTCCCCGGCGTCGATTTCGATGAAGACCAGGCGCTGGTCCGCAGGCTTCGAAGCAGCGGCGCGGGCATCGTTGCCACCGACACCACACGGGTCCTTACGTCAGGACGGACGGTGGGCCGGGCGCCGCACGGGTTCGCCGCGTACCTCCTGGCCCTGGCGCAGCCATAAGGCACTGCGCAGCCATAGGGCGGGGCGGAGCCATGGGGCACTGCGCAGGCATGGGGCACTGCGGAGTCTTAGCAGCGGCATCTGACCCAAGAGCTGCCCCGGCATGGAAAAGGGCTGCTGCCGTACGGCAACAGCCCTTCGTTCCGGGACCTAATCTCGCGTGACTGCGTCAGTGACCTTCCCGGGCGCAGGCTTCAGCCGGCGCTTCCGCTTCGTGTCAGACCAGGTCCGGAGCGCTGGCAACGATGTAGTCCGCCGCAGCTGGTCCGGTCATGGAGAGGTTATTGCTGTCCGGGTTGATTCCGGCATCGTGCAGGGCCTCCCAAAGAGCTTCCGGCGGCTGGAGTTCTGCCTTGTGCAGGAGGCACCAACTTGTGTAAAGGCCGTAGAGCTCGTCGCGCCTGAGGCCCAGCCCGGGCTCCCTGTCCGCGACAACTGCTTCGGCAAGAAACTGTTCAAAATGGGTAGCAGGCATGTCCGCTCATTAAGGGTCGACACTGATTCCGCCGTCTGCTTCAGCGGCCTTGCCCGGTTTCCAGGGGATCCCGGCGAGGTAATCAAGAAATTATTGCAGTTCTGTGTGCTTGTCCAGTTGGACCCGGCCGGGTTGCACCCTGGCGGGGCACACCCTGTACAGTTGCGCGGCGAACAGCGGTGGGAGAGTGCCGGACGGGTTTGAGGGGGCCGACGGCGACTGGGGGGACTGGCCTCGGTCTCAGAAGAGGCCATCTCACCGCCGACCCCGTATTACCCCGGAGTTACTTCATCCCGGGAAAACCAAACAGGACCTTCAAGATGAATTTTCCTCCATCTCGAAGGTCCTGCCTAGTCCCCCTGGGCAGCGGCTGGGCCTGCCTGCCTAAGCGTTCCCGCCTGGCCGGGCGCCGCCGTCGGGCTCCCCGTTGCCGGCCCGGTGCTGCACCTTCTCGCGGACCCTGTCGCGGTGCCGCTCGCCTGGCCTCACTTCGTTCTGTTCATTCCCGGCAGGCTGCCCGTCGGGGGTATCGCCGGAATCATCCTGCCCGTTTTCCGAGGCATACTGCTCCCGAAGTTCACGGCCGTGCTTGATGTCCTCTTCGATCTGCTTCTGCAGCTTCTCGCTTTTCTTGGTGTCCCGCGGCGGCAGCTGGATGGTTTCCTCTGCCTTGATACCGGCCTGGAGTTCACGGCCGCGCTCCACCTCGGCGTCGAACTCAGCGCCGAAAAGAAGGGACATGTTCAGGATCCACAGCCACAGCAGCATGATGATCACGCTGCCCAGTGCACCATAGGTCTTGTTGTAGTTGCCGAAGTTGCCGACGTAGAAGCCAAAGCCCAGCGAAGCGATCAGGAAGACAAACAGGGCAATCCCGGAACCCATGCTCATCCAGCGGAATTTGGGCTGCTTGACGTTGGGGGTGGCGTAGTACAGCACGGCAATGATGGCGATGATCAACGCGATCATGACCGGCCACTTGGCAATGTTCCAGACCATGAGGAAGGGCCCGCTGAGGCCGATAAGGCCGCCCACTGCCTCGGAAACCGGGCCGCTGAGGACCAGCATGCCGGCCAGCAGAGCCACGATAACCACGGCCAGGAGCGTAACGCCAAGCATGGTGCCGCGGAGCTTCACGAACGCGCGCCCCTCGTCCACCTCATAAACCCGGTTCATGGCCCGGCCGAAGGCTCCGACGTATCCGGACGCCGACCACAGGGCGGTTACAAGCCCGATCACCAGGGTGAACCCGGCCGCAGGGGCGCTGGTCAGTTCAGCTACCGGTCCGCTGATGGTGTTGACCGTCTCCGCCGGGGCGAAGCCGCGCACGATTTCCAGCAAGGCGTTGGTGGTCTTCTGCGGATCCCCAAAAAGGCCAAGGAGCGAAACCAGTGCCAGCAACGCTGGGAACAGCGAGAGGACGGCGTAATAGGTCAGGGCCGCCGCCAGGTCAGGGCATTGATCCTTGGTGAACTCCCGGAGCGTCTTCTTGGTGATGTATTTCCAGGAAGGCTTATCCAGGTCCCTCGGGCTGGCAGGTTTCCTTGAGTCGTTTGGATCCGGAGCCTGGCCCGCCTTGGCGGTGCTGGTCTCGGAATCGTCGTGAGTGGCCATGGGGAAGTCCTCTCAATCAGGGGCCAAGCGGACAGGCCGGCCCGCGGATGGCGGTGCCGGCCTGCCGATCAAACTCATGCCTTACGGTGCCGCGATGGGCTGATCAGGTGTTTTGGATGTTGTCTTTGGCGTCGGTTGCGCGGTCTTTGACGTCGGTGGCTGCGTATTGGCCTTCGGTTTTGACGTTTTGGGCGGCGTCGGTGGCGGTGGCCTTGACGTTTTCCATGGCTTCCTGGGCGGGTTCCTTGAGGTCCTGGGCCATGGTTTTGGCGGCGTCGGTGACCTGGGTTGCCAGGGGCTGGGCTGCGGTTTTGAGTTGGTCCGCGGCTTCGCGTTCTTTGTCGCTGGCCGGGATCAGGGAGGAGATCAGCATGCCGGCGCCGAAAGCGATGAGGCCGGCGGCCAGGGGGTTGCCGGCGGTTTTGGCTTTGACCTGGTCCGGGGCGTGGGAGACGGCCTGGCCGGCGTCGGAGAGTTTGGCGGAGACGGTGTCTGTTGCCTGGTGCAGGTTGTCTCCTGCGGTGTGCATGGCGTTGGTGGTGTGCCCGGCTCCGGTGGCGGTGGTGTCGTGGACTTTGGTGCCGGCGGTGTCTGCTGCTCCCATGATTTTCTCCTTCACCCCGGTCACGGCGTCGCGGACCTTGTCGGTTTGGCGGTGGACGATGTTGGACGGGGTGACTTTGTCGGCCACGGCGTCCACGTTGGTGCCCAGGCGTGCCCGGGTGGCTTCTATGTCTGCGCGGATGACGTCAGGGTTGTCGCTCATCGGTTTACCTCACCTGGTTTTAGGGTTGGGGGAATTTCTGAGAGGGTTTCGCCGGTTTGGGGCAGGCCTTTGATCTGTTTGAGTTCCTTGCGGCCGGTGGAGGCCAGGACGGCGGCGATGATGGCCCAGATGACGGCGACGATCAGCGCGGCCCAGCCCAGGGCCATGATGGCGCCCAGGGCCCACATCAGGGCCAGGGAGAGGAAGAGCAGGACGAAGTGTCCGCCGATCCCGGCGCCGGCGAGCATGCCGGCGCCTTTGCCTGCGCGGGAGGTGGATTGCTTGAGTTCGGCTTTGGCCAGTTCCACTTCCTGGCGCATCAGGGTGGACAGGTCACGGGTCACGTCCCCGAGGAGGTCACCGAGTGAGGCGTTGTCCGCTTTCACATGCGCCGCGCTGGGCGGCGGCTCCGGAATCTGGCTACTCATCACAGACCACCCGTCTGGCCGCCCCGGGTGCGGTCCTGGGTGAGGGGATCGTTTGCCATGGGATCGTCGGCGAGGGCGCGGTCGCGCAGCGGGTCGTCGGAGAGCTGGTTTCCTGACCAGGGCTCCTCCACGAGCTGCGGGCTGTCCAGGCCGCTGGCCGGACCTGCTGCTTCCGGATAGCTGCTGCCCGGTGCGCCGCCGTCGTATCCGGCCGTTGTGGTGGCCGGTGCGGGCAGCTGGACCGGCGGGGGCGGAACCGTCCCGCCCGCAACGGGGTATGACTGGTTGTACTGGTCGCCGTAGGTGGCGCCGGAGTACTGGCCGGACAGGCCCGCTGCACCGGTGCCGGCAGTGGATGTTTCGGGAGGGCCTGCGGTGAGTCCGCGGGTGAGGCGTCCGGCGAGGACGCCGGCGCCGGCGGCGAGGAGCAGGAAGGTTCCGGGCCGGTTGCGGGCGAACCGCTGGACCTCGTTCAGGAGGTCACCCGGCTCCCGGTTTTCCAGCCAGGTGGCCATGGAGGAGGTGCGCTCTGCCGCCTGGCGGACCAGGTCGCCGGCCATGCCCTGCTGGTCCGGGGCGCTGGCCATGCTGTGCAGCTGGGTGGAAATATTGCGGATGCCTTCCGCGGCCTTCTGCTGCTGGGTGCCCGCCTGGCTGGTGAGGCCGGACTTTGCCTGGTGCAGCAGGTCCTGCGCATTGGCCTTCGCCTCATGCGCCACGTTCGCGGCTTCTTCCTTTGCCGTCTGGGCTACATTCTGTGCCGATCCCGCTGCGGTCCGGGCAACATCGGCTGCTTCTTCCTTGGCTGCGTCCTTGCGGGACGTGCCGTAGGGGTCACCAGCCTGGCTGCCGCCGGCGAGGGGAGCAGCGGTTGAGGGGAAGGTGGCGGGCTCCCGCTCGCCAGGGATTCCTGTATTGGCCGGGGGAGCCGTGTATGCGGGATCCTCGGGCCATTGGTTCTCTGTCATCTTCGCTCTCTTTCCAAGAAGGCCGGTTGTTGATCAAGAACCAGCAATACTGGCCGTAAAATGATAAGCATGATTACTAATGAAAGGTAAGTACCCTTGCTAAGCGAGTTATAACCGTTCCAAAAATGTCAGCCGGAATGGCGAGGGCCTGCCCGGTCACAACGAAGTGGAAAGTGGTGGGAAACGTGGATACAGCTCCATGGGTATGGGTGGTAGTTGCCGTTGTTGTGGTGGTACTCATCGTGCTGCTGCTCCTGGCCGGTGGAAGGCGCCGGAAAGCCATGCAGGAGAAGCGGGACCAGGAGCACCGGGAAAAGGCCGCCGAGATCCGGCGCGAAGCCGAGAACATGGAAATTGATGCCCGCGAACGGGAGGCCAAAGCCATCCGGGCGCGCGCGGACGCCGAGCAGGCGCAGGTTGACGCTGCACGGTTGCGGCAGGAAGCCGAAAAGCGCAGCCAGGAAGCCCAGTCCCTGCGGGGTGACGTTGCCAGCCGTGCACGGAAGGCGGACGAACTTGATCCCGACGTAGGGACGGATGGCAGGCGGCAGGAACGCCCCGTAGTGCACGACGCCCGCGACGAGCGCCGCGAGGGATACGACGCCGGGCAGGGGCGTCCTGTAGTGAATGATGCCCGGGAGGATCGCCCTGTGCTGAATGACGCCCGGGACGAGCGCCACGAGGGGTATGACGCCCGGGACGAGCGCCACGAAGGACATGACGCCCAGCATTTTCAGGGCAGCGAGGTCAACCGTGACGGGCGCGGTCCGGCCCACGCGGGTCCTGCCCGGGACATGGGCTCAGGCATGGGCAGGGATGCAGGGTATCCCGGTGCTGAAAGCGCGGACACCGGCCATGGCGGGCGGTACGGCACTCCTGACGCCGGTGGTGGCCTTGGCGGGCACTACGACGCTCCGGTGGCGGGTGCCGAAACCGGGATCCCCGAGGCTGAGGCTGAGGCTGGGCGGAGGCGCCAGGCGGACGCCAGGGACGCTGCCGCTGGGCATGGCATGCGGGATGAGCGCAGCGAGGGCGACCCTCGAGCCGGCATCTGAATACATCGGCACGTGAACGCGCAGCCGTGTGAACGCGCTGCCATCTGACGCGCAGCCATGAAAGATGGAGGCCGCCGCCTTTTGGGCGGCGGCCTCCAGCGGTTGGCTTTAGGGGCGGCGCGGCTTCAGGACGGGGGAAGGACTGACCCCTTCCCCCTTTCCCATGCCCGCAAGCAGTTCCTTGACGGCATCGATCGACGAAACTTTCGGCTCCCAGGCCAAAATGCGTTCCGCGCGGCTGGTGTCCATGATGGGGGCGCCGGCGGCCATCTCCACCCACCCCGAATCGGTGGGTTGCACCCGGGTGCGCCACGTCAGGTCAACGACGGCATGGAGCAGCGCCATGGGGATGGGGAGGATCCTCTTGGCGCCAAGGATGCGCCCCAGTTCCTGCGGTGTCAGGACGGGCTCGGCGGCGATATTGAAGGCTCCGCTGGCACGCTGGTCCACCACCCGCCAATAGGCCTCGGCGACATCGTCGGCATGGACTGCCTGGAATACCAGGTTGTCCGGGACGGGCAGTATCGGCAGCCATGGCTTGGGCGGCACCAGCCGGGACAGGACGGGGCCAAGGAAGTACCTGCCGATTTCAGCCCCCGCGTGTTTCTGGAAGATGAGAGCCGGCCGCAGCCGCGCGACGGCGATGCCCGGGTTCGCGGCCATGAAGCCGTCCAGGAGCTTCTCCTGTTCGGCCTTGTGCCGGCTGTAGTGCGAACCGGCCATTCCTCCCGCCGGCCACGACTCGTCCCTGCGCTGGTCCTTGCCCGACTTGCTGTAGGCGCCCACCGAAGAGGCGCAGACAACCTGTTTGACTCCCGCCCGGCCCGCGGCATCCAGGACGTTTCTGGTTCCGATGACGTTGGTCCGGTGCAGCATGTCCAGGTCCCGGTTCGGCTGGATCTGCCACGCCAGGTGGACTACCGCATCAACCCCGTCCAGCGCCTGCTCCAGCCGGGGAATGTCCCGCTCCAGGCCCACATCCAGGGTGTGCCACTGCACGCCGGCGTAGGGCTCCCGGGACGTGTCGGGAAGCCTGCGGCTGATTCCCACCAGCTCCAGGCTTCCGGGCTTTCTCTTCAGCTGGCGCTGCAGGTTTCGCAGCAGTGCTGTTCCCGCGTTTCCGCTGGCTCCGGTGATGGCAATGCGCATGACGAGACTCCTAGGCGGGTTGGTCCGGTTGCCGTTTACATTCCGAGCTTATAGCGGAGAAGGATTGTTTTATAAGCAAGCTTATGATTTCCTACTTCTAAGTCTTGCCGCAGGCTTTCGGAACCAGACCGAGGGAAACCACACTCATGCCCGAATCCTTTGCCGCACTAGCCGTGGACGCTGCGCCCGTCCACCATCCACAGCCGGTATCCGTATCCCAGCAGACCCCTCCCGCCGCCTCAGGGCGGCTCCGGGAGACGTTCGAAAACGACCTGGTCCTAAGGTACCTGGACCTCGCAGAAGCTCTCGCTGCGCGCTTTGAAGCCCGTGGCAGGGAGAGGGCTGACCTGAACCAGGTGGCCTATCTGGGCCTGGTGAAGGCAGCGCGCGGTTTCGACCAGGCCAAAGGGGAGAGCTTCCCCGCCTACGCCGCGCCCACCATCACCGGCGAACTCAAGAGGTACCTCCGGGACCGGACCTGGGTTGTCCGTCCGCCACGCCATATCCAGGACCTGAGGACGCGCCTGTTCCGGGCAGAGCCGGAGCTGACCCAATCCCTGGGCCGCAACCCCAGCGTTGCGGAGCTGGCCGGGGAGCTGGACAGTGACCCGGCAGAGGTGCAGGAGGCCATTTCGGCGTCCAGCAGCATGCACCCGGACTCCCTCGACGCGGTGAACCCGAACTCGGATGCACCCTCCATCGGCGAGGTGCTGGCGTGCCCGGAAACTCCGCTGGAACGGCTTGAAGAGCTTGCCTGCCTCCGTGAGGCGATGCAGGACCTGGATGATTCCGACCGCGAACTTCTGTACCGGCGCTACTTCTGCGAGGAAACGCAGGTGCAGTTGGGAAAGCGGCTGGGAATGTCACAGATGCAGGTCTCCCGCCGCCTGGCCAAGGTGCTGGTGGAACTGCAGCGCAGGCTGGAGGAAAGCACGCAATCCGGGAGTCCGGAGGCCACAGCCGGCAACGGAACGCCAGGCCGCGCCGTACGGCCAGGCCACCCGGCCGGCCCTGTTGCACCGTTCCACCGGACCGGGAGGGCCGGGCATCCCGGCGCTCCCGTCAAGCGCGTGGACCGGCGCCACGGCGGTACCGGGACCAGGTAGCAGCCCTGCTGCGCGGCACGGCACAAACCCTATATCTTGCCTGCTCAACTGCGTCTTCGTGCGCCGCTGCCGCAGCCGGAAAGCCCGCGGCCTTGTTTAGGAGCAACAGCAGGAGGGAACTGGTTGGTTATGGGAAGCTCTGAAATGTCCAAGCTCCGGGCTGTCCTGTTCGACCGGGACGGGACCCTGGTGGTCGATGTGCCTTACAACGGTGACCCCGGCAAGGTACGGCCCGTAGCAGGCGCCAAAGCAGTGCTTGACGGCCTGCGGGCGGATGGAATTGCCACCGGCGTGATCAGCAACCAGTCGGGTATTGCCCGCGGCCTGATTACGGCCGACGACGTGGAAAAGGTCAATGCCCGGGTGGAAGAACTCCTGGGACCGTTCGATGTGTGGGAGGTCTGCCCCCACGCGGAGCATGACGGCTGCTCCTGCCGCAAACCCGCTCCCGGCATGGTCCACAGCGCCTGCCGCAAGCTGGGAATCCACGAATCGGAGGCAGCCCTCATCGGGGACATCGGTGCCGACGTCGGGGCAGCAGAGGCTGCCGGAGCCACCGGGGTCCTGGTCCCCACTCCCGTGACCCGTGCCGAGGAGGTGGCCGCGGCGCGGCTGGTCGCCTCCGATCTGGCGTCCGCCGTAAGCCTGCTGCAGGAGACGCCCTGATGGGGCGCGTCCTGGTGGCCCGGCTGGACAGCATGGGCGATGTCCTTCTCGCCGGCCCCGCGGTCCGCGCGGTGGCCAACGGCCGCGGCCAGCACGGCGGCAGCACCAACCATGTGGTGATGCTGTGCGGCCGGCAGGGTGAAGCGGCCGCTGCCATGCTTCCCGGCGTTGCCGAGGTCTACAGCTGGGACAGCCCCTGGATCATGAATCCGGCACCCCGGATGACCGGCCCGCACGCGGACCGGCTGATCGAATACGTCCGAAATTCCCGCATCACCGAAGCCGTTATCCTCACCTCCTTCCACCAATCACCCCTGCCGCTGGCCCTGTTGCTGCGCCTGGCGGGCGTGGAGCGTATCACCGGTGCCTCCACCGATTACGCAGGCTCGCTGCTTGACGTGCGCCTGAAACCGGGGGAAGACTTTCCCGAAGACCAGCCCGAAGCGGAACGGGCGCTGGGCATCGCCGAGGCCGCAGGCTTCCGGCTCCCTCCCGGCGATGACGGAAAGCTGCGCGTCAACTCCGTGGCCGAAGTGGCAGCGCTCGTGGGTACGGAGCCCTACGTCGTGGTCCACCCCGGAGCGGCAGTTCCCGCCAGAGCGTGGCCTCCTCTGCACCATGCGGCCGCCGTCGAACTCCTCCAGGGCGCCGGGTACCGGGTAGTGGTGACCGGCGGTCCAGGCGAGACGTCGCTGACGGCCACGGTGGCGGGCCCCTCCGCCCTGGACCTCGGCGGACGGACCGACCTTGCCACCATGGCAGGCGTCATGGCCGGCGCCGATGCCGTCATCAGTGGCAACACCGGCCCGGCCCACCTGGCAGCCGCGGTGGGCACACCTGTGGCCTGCCTGTTTTCACCCGTGGTCCCGGCCATCCGCTGGGCGCCCTACGGCGTGCCCCTGGAACTCCTCGGGGACCAGAACGCCCCCTGCCGCATGTCCCGCGCCCGGGTATGCCCGGTTCCCGGCCATCCGTGCCTCGACTCGGTTTCGCCCGAGGAAGTCGTGGCGGCCGTGGAACGCCTGATCAGCGGAGTGAGCTCCTTCAGCACCCACGTCAGCACCCGTAGAAAGGCCCGCAACAGATGAGAATCCTGCTCTGGCATGTCCACGGTTCCTGGACGGACGCTTTTGTCCGCGGCCGTCACGAATACCTGCTTCCCGTCTTGCCCGAAGGCGGGGCCTGGGGACTGGGCCGCGCCGGCAGGGACTGGCCGGAATCAGTGCGGGAGGTGGACCTGGCGGCCCTCGACGGCGACGCCGTGGACGCCGTCGTCCTCCAACGGCCCGAAGAAATCGACGAAGTGGCCCGGACCCTGGGCCGGATCCCCGGCGTCGACCTGCCGGCCGTGTTCGTGGAACACAATACGCCCAAAGGCAATTTCCCAAACATCAGCCATCCGCTCGCCGACCAGACCAGCATCCCGGTGGTCCACGTGACCCATTTCAACCGGCTGGCGTGGGACAACGGCGCCGCCCCCACCACGGTGATCGAGCACGGGATCCCGGACCCGGGACAGCTGTACACGGGCGAGCTGCCCGAGCTGGGCGTCGTGGTCAATGAGCCCGTCCGGCGCGGGCGGGTCACAGGGACGGACCTCCTGCCCGCCTTCGCCTCCGTGGCGCCCCTGCAGGTGTTCGGCATGAAGACCGACGGGCTCGCGGCAGCCACCGGAATCGGGGACGCGCGGCTGACGTCCCGTGGCGACCTCAAAACGCGGGACCTGCACCGGGAGCTTGCGCGCTGCCGGGTCTACGTCCATCCGATGCGCTGGACCTCGCTGGGGCTGTCCCTGTTGGAGGCCATGCACCTGGGAATGCCCGTGGTGGTGCTTGCCGCCACGGAAGCTCCCAGGGCAGTGCCGCAGGAAGCCGGCGTGGTTTCGGCAGACATGGATGAGCTGCTCCGGTGCGCCGGGCGCCTGGTCGCCAATCCGGATGAAGCCCGACGGCGGGGACTCGCCGCCCGGGAGGCGGCGCTGGAGCGTTATGGCCTGGGCAAGTTCCAGGACCGCTGGGATGAGCTCCTGGCGGACCTGCGCAGCCGGCCCCGGCACTCCGTCAACGAGCGGCCGGACGAGCGGATCCTCGTCCCGGCGCGGGAGAGGAAGACCCCATGAAAATCGCGATGATTTCCGAACACGCCAGTCCCTTGGCGGCACTGGGCGGGGTGGACGCCGGCGGCCAGAACGTTCACGTGGCCGCGCTGTCCGAGGCCCTTGCCAAGCGGGGCCACCACGTCACCGTCTATACCCGCAGGGACGCAACGAAGCTCCCCGAACGGGTCCGGGTGGGACGCGGCCTGGAGGTGGTCCACGTTGACGCCGGGCCGGCCCGCCACGTGCCCAAGGACGACCTGCTGCCCTATATGGGGGAACTCGCGGACGGGGTGGCCAGGGACTGGGGGCAGCGGCCGCCGGATGTGGTTCACGGCCACTTCTGGATGTCCGGCCTGGCTGCACTGGACGCGGCCAGGCGGCCCGAGACCGGATATCGCGTCCCCATGCTCCAGACCTTCCACGCCCTGGGTACCGTCAAACGCAGGCACCAGGGCGCCGAAGACACCAGCCCCGAGGAACGCCGCTGGCTGGAACCGGGAGTGGGACGTTCCGCGGACCGGATCATCGCCACCTGTTCCGACGAAGTCTTCGAGCTCAAGGCCATGGGCATCGCCACCGGAAAAATCTCGATCGCGCCCTGCGGCGTGGACCTGAACTTCTTTTCGCCGGAGGGGCCGGTGGCCGCAAGGAAGCGCCGCTACCGCATCCTGTCGGTGGGCCGGTTGGTGCCGCGCAAGGGCGTCGACCTGGTGATCCGCTCGCTCCCGTACCTCAAAGCGGCGGGATTCGAGGACGTCGAACTCCTGATCGTGGGCGGCGGCGGGGACTCCACCGTGATGCACAAGGACCCGGAAATCCGCCGCCTGCTGGACCTTGCCGCCGAGCTCGGGGTATCCGGACACGTGACGCTGCAGGGACAGGTGCCGCGGGCCGAAATGCCGGGCATCTTCCGCAGCGCCGACGCCGTTGTGTGCGCGCCCTGGTACGAGCCCTTCGGCATCGTGCCGCTGGAGGCCATGGCGTGCGGCGTTCCGGTGGTGGCTGCTGCAGTGGGCGGCCTGCGGGACACCGTGGTGGACCACGCCACCGGCCTGCACGTGCCACCCCGGGATCCCGAAGCCATTGCATCGGCCCTGTCGCTGCTCCTGGAAAACCCCACCCTCAGGGCAAAGCTGGGCCAGGCCGGAGAGCGGCGTGCCCGCACCCGCTACTCCTGGGACCGGGTGGCCGCGGAAACGGAAAAGGCCTACCAGCTTGCCGTGGCCGGGGCGCCGGCCAGCGCTTCAGCCGGAAGCGTACCGATGGAAGGAGCCGCACTGTGACCGCTGAATCAACCCTGCGCGAAGCAGACCTGCGCACCCTGACCGCAGCCCCGGCACTGCCTGCGGTGCTCCCCGGTGCCACGTTCGTTGATCCCGCCAGCGCCGACGCGGTCCGCCTGCACCTGGACAACGTGCTTCCGGCCCTGGACTCGCTGCGCAGCCAGTCAGGCCGGCTTGCCGCCTGGGGCGTGGAGCTGGCACAGCGGCTGCTGCGCGGCCAAAGGCTCCTGGCCGCCGGTAACGGTGGATCTGCCGCCGAGGCGCAGCACCTGACCGCGGAACTGGTGGGCCGGTTCGACAGCGAACGCGTCCCCTTCTCCGCCATCTCCCTGCACGCCGAATCGTCAGCCATGACCGCCATCGCCAATGACTACGGCTACGACGACGTCTTTGCCCGGCAGGTGCGCGCGCACGGCCGCTCCGGCGACGTGCTGATACTGCTGTCCACCAGTGGGAAGAGCCCCAACCTGCTGCGGGCCGCGGACGTTGCCGCCCGGCTCAACATGACCACCTGGGCGCTGACCGGCGCCGGTCCCAACCCTTTGGCGGACGCCTGCGATGAGGCCGTCATGATCGACGCCCTGAACGCCAACGCCCAGGAAGGGCACCTGATCGCCCTGCACGCCGTCTGCCGCGCCTTCGACCTCGAGGTCGCCCGGCACATCCCGGCCCCTTTCCCCGGGATGGCAAACGGGGGCAGGCCATGAGGATCGTCGTCGTGGGTGACGTCATGCTCGACGTCGACCTCTCCGGTGAAGCCACCAGGCTCAGCCCGGACGCACCCGTCCCCGTCGTGGACATTTCCGGCGTCCGCCGCCGTGCCGGCGGCGCAGGACTGGTGGCGCGCATGCTGGCCCAGGACGGCTGGCCCGTCACCCTGGTGACAGTGCTGGGGGATGACGACGCCGGCAGCCAGTTGCGCACGCACCTCGCCGGAGTGCAGCTCGTGGCAGGAACCAGCGGCTACCCGTCGCCGGTCAAGACCCGCGTGCGGGCAGGCTCCCATCCGGTGGTCCGCTTTGACCAGGGCTGCGAACGGACTCCCATCCCCGACGTCAGCCCGGCCATGCTGCGCGCAGTGGAAAAAGCCGATGTGGTCATCGTGGCCGACTATGGCAGGGGACTGGCGGCCAACCCGCAGCTGCGCGGGCTGCTGGGCCGCCTGGCCGGTTCAGTGCCCATCGTGTGGGACCCGCACCCCTCAGGCCCGGAGCCGGTGCCGGGGGTTGCCGTGGTGACACCGAACATTTCCGAAGCGACCAAAGCGGTCCAGGCCGCCGGCAACGTCCCCACCTCGGTGGAGGGTGTTGCGCAGGTCCTGCTGGAGCGGTGGCGCAGCCAGGCCGTCCTGGTGACCAAAGGCGAAGAAGGGGCGGTCCTGCTCCAACAGGGGGATGCCTCTTCCCGCGCCGTTCCCGCCCCAAGGGTGGAAGCCGGGGACCCCTGCGGAGCCGGCGACCGCCTGGCGGCCGGCCTGGCGGTGCACCTCCTGGCCGGCCGCGGGCTGCCCGAAGCTGCGGCGCTCGCCGTCCACGACGCCGCCGATTTCCTGGCGGCCGGAGGCGTGTCGGCGCTGCCCGATACCCAGGGGCAGGATGCGGCCCCGGACCAGCACGGTGGTGCACCGAACCGGGGCCGTCGCACCACCGAACCGCTGCTGCTGGCCCGCTCCGTGCGCGAAAACGGCGGGAAGGTAGTGGCCACGGGCGGCTGCTTCGACCTGATCCACGCCGGCCACATCAGGTCCCTCGCGGCGGCCAGGGAACTGGGGGACTGCCTCATCGTGTGCCTCAACTCGGATGATTCGGTGCGGCGGCTCAAGGGCCCGCAGCGGCCGATCATCGGCCAGCACGACAGGGCCGAACTGCTCCTCGCGATGGAATGCGTGGACGCGGTGATGGTCTTCGACGAGGACACCCCCGAAGCCGCCCTGGACCGGCTCCGCCCCGACATCTGGGTCAAGGGCGGCGACTACAAGGGAGCCCGCCTGCCCGAGGCCGACCTGGTGGAAAGGTGGGGCGGCCGCTGCCTCACCGTTCCCTTCCACCCCGCCCGCTCCACCACAGGCCTGGCGGACGCACTCGCCAAGGTCAGCTGAACTTCTCTTCGCATTGTCTTGTTTTCCCCATTGAAAGGAACACCATGACCGCAGAATCAACCGCAACTGCCGCCACCACGCCCGGACGCGTCCTTGTCACCGGAGGTGCCTCCGGACTGGGGGCCGCCGTCGTCGAGGCCGTCCTTCGCTCCGGCGGCACGCCGGTGGTCCTGGACCGCGACATCAGCGCCGTCTCCGGGGTAAAGGCGTTCGAAGTGGACGTCGCGGACCGCGCGGCCGTGGAGCACGCGGTCCGGGAAGCCGCCGAAACCCTGGGAGGCCTGGACGCGGTGGTCACTGCTGCCGGGATCGACCGCTGCGGCAAGCTCGCCGACGTGGAAGCCACCGAGTGGGAAAAGGTCATCGGGGTCAACCTGATGGGCACCGTTTCCGTGGTGCGTGCGGCCCTGCCCTACCTCAAGGAAACCCACGGCCGCGTGGTCACCGTGGCATCCACCCTGGGCAAGCGCGCCGTGGCCGATGCCACCGCGTACTGCGCCTCCAAGTTCGGCGTGGTGGGGTTCAGCCATGCACTGGCCGCAGAAACCGGCGGCGAAATCGGCGTGACCACCATGATCCCGGGCGGCATGAAGACCCGGTTCTTCGATGACCGGACCGAGCAGTACAAGCCGCAGGACGATTCCCGGCTCAACGACCCCGCCAACACGGCACAGGCCATCCTGTTCGCCCTGAACCAGCCCACCGGCTGCGAGGTCAGGGAAATGCTGATCTGCCACGAGGAAGAAGGCTCCTGGCCCTAAGCCGGGTACCGGCCGCCACCCGCGGCACAGCAGGACCACCAGCACCCACATGCCAGCACCGACATACCCACACCGAAAGGCGGGAGGAACACCATGCCCACCACAGCCACTGAAACAACCGCAGGCAAGGAAACACTCGGGGACGCCGGCATCACCATCCAGGACCCGCGGACCGGTGAAGTGCTCTGGACGGTGCCCCAGGCGGGCCCGGACGCAGTGAAAGATGCCGTGGACGTGGCCCGCAGGGCTGCGCCCGGATGGGCAGCGACAGCGCCGGCCGAGCGTGGTGCCGCCCTCCGCGCCGCCGCCAGGGCGCTTGATGCGGCCGCCCAGGAGCTTGCCGGGCTGAATGCCAGCGAAACCGGGCGGCCGGAAGCGGAGGCCCTGGCGGGCATCGCCGCCGCCGTGTCCACCCTGGAACAATATGCCGAACTGGGCCCGGTGCACCGCGGCCACAGCCTCCGCGGCAGCCGGCTCGCCTCCGACTACACCGTTGCCGAGCCGCGCGGCGTGGCCGTCCTGCTGACCCCCTGGAATGATCCGGTGGCCGTCGCCTGCGGCCTGATCGGGGCCGCCTTGGTGACGGGCAACGCGGTCATCCACAAACCCAGCGAGCGCTGCCCCCGGCTGGGCGAGGCGCTGGGCGAAGTCCTGGCACCGGCCTTCCCTGCCGGCGTCTTCCTGACCCTCTCCGGCGGCGCGGACGTGGGGGCAGCCCTGTCACAGGCGGAGGTGGACGTGATCGCCCACGTGGGTTCCAGCGCCTCCGGCGCCCGGATCGCAGAGGCGGGGGCCCGCACCGGCGCACACGTCATCCGGGAAAACGGCGGCAATGATCCCCTGCTGGTGGACCGCGACGTGGACCCGGCGTGGGCTGCGGAGCAGGCTGCGATCGGTGCGTTCGCCAACAGTGGGCAGATCTGCACTTCCGTGGAACGCATCTACGTCCATAAAGACATCGCTGCCGCGTTCTGCAGCGCCCTGGAGGCCGAGGCCGCACTGCGGAACAGCAACGGATCCGTGGCGCCGCTGGTGGACCTCCGGATGCGGGACGCCGTCCACGGTCACGTCGCCGAGGCCCTGGGCCAGGGCGCCCGCGCCGTTGAAGGCGGTTCGCTGCCGGACGGGCCCGGCTCGTTCTACCCGGCCACCGTGCTCCTCGGCTGCACCGAAGGAATGCAGGTCATGACCGAGGAGACGTTCGGTCCGGTGGCCCCGGTCCAGGTGGTGGACACGTTCGACGACGGCCTGCGCCTGGCGTGCAGCGGCAAGTACGGCCTGGCCGCCACCGTCCTGAGCAGCAACATCGCGCACATCCAGCAGGCAGTGGCCGCGCTGCCGGTGGGAACAGTCAAGGTCAACGCGGTCTTCGGCGGCGCTCCAGGCGGCGCGGCCCAGCCCCGCGGCGAGAGCGGCGCCGGGTTCGGCTACGGACCCGAGCTGCTGGACGAATTCAGCCGGGTCAAGGTGGTCCACATCGCAGTGCCCCCGGCGCCGGAGCCTGGCGCCGGACCCGTCATCGATGAACAGGACCTGCCATGAGCACGTCCCCGGACTCCAGTGACCTCTCCACCCAGCGGGCATTGACCGACTGGCTGCCCGGCAGGCTGGCAGCGGAACAGCCATCGATCCTGGTGATCGGCGACGTCATGCTCGATGGCTGGTGGAGCGGCAGCATCGAACGGCTCTGCCGCGAAGCCCCCGCACCCGTGGTGGACATCCAAACCCGCGAATCGGTCCCCGGCGGGGCGGCCAACACCGCCATGAACCTGGCGGCCCTGGGGGCGAAGGTGGCGGTGGCCGGCATTATCGGCACGGACGACGCCGGTGAGGACCTGCGCGGGCAGCTTGCCGCGGCGGGCATCGACGTCCAGCACCTGCAGTCCCATCCGGACATGGTCACCACCACCAAGATCCGCATCAGCAGCGGCGGCCAGGTGATGCTGCGCCTCGACGACTCGGCCAGGGCTGTCCCGGCCGACGCCCTGGACGCGCTCGCCGCCTCGGTGCGTGCCGCCGTCGCACACCGGGACGCTGTCCTGGTGTGCGACTACGGGACCGGGGTGGTGGCGGACCCCGTCCGCACGGTCCTGGCCGATGTCCTGGGGACCGGCACTGCCGGAAAGGACCGGCCGCTGGTGGTGGTCGATGCCCACGACCCGCGGGCATGGGCCGCGCTGCAGCCTGACCTGGTGACCCCGAACGCACAGGAAACGGCGCGGCTGCTGGACCGGAAGCTCCCGGAGGGACAGGCGCGGGTGGAAGCCGTGGCTGCCGAGGCGGGGGCGCTGCTCCAGGGCACCGGCTCACGCGCCGTGGTGGTCACTTTGGACCGGGACGGAACCGTCCTGCTGACTCCCGACGGCGTCCGGCACCGGACGTGGGCGCGGCCGGCTGCGGAGAAACAGGCATCCGGAGCGGGCGACACGTTTGTCGCTGCCCTGACGCTGGCCCGCGCGGCCGGCCTGCCGCTGACCGCCAGCCTGGACCTGGCCCAGTCGGCGGCCGACGTGGTGGTCCACCAGCCGGGCACCTCAGTGTGCAGCACCGCCCAGCTCAGCCGGTACCTGGAAGCCTTCGCCGATACTGCCCTGAGCGCGGACGAACTGGAGCGGCAGATGGAGCTTCACCGCGCCCAGGGCCAGCGGATCGTGCTGACCAACGGATGCTTCGACGTCCTGCACAGCGGCCATACCCGGTACCTCAACCAGGCCAAACAGCTGGGCGACATCCTGGTGGTGGCGCTGAACAGCGACGATTCCGTCCGCCGGCTCAAGGGGGCCGGCCGGCCCATCAACAACATGGCGGACCGGGCAGCGGTGGTGGCCGCGCTGAGCTGCGTGGACTACGTGACGGTGTTCGATACCCCCACGGCCGCGCCGCTGATCCGCAGGCTGCGGCCCGAGGTGTACGCCAAGGGCGGGGACTACACCCCCGAGATGTTGGCGGAAACCCCCGCGGTGGAGGAGTACGGCGGCCGTGTGGCCATCCTGGACTATGTGGCGGAACGGTCCACCACCGCCGTGGTGAACCGGATCCGGGATGGCCAGGGGGCTGCCAGCCCTGCCACCTAGGGCCCGTCAGCCGGGGCCTGTCGAATAGGGTTGAAGCATGACTGAAGCGGATCACGGGTAATGGGCAAACGCGGAAAGTCAGGAGGCAGGGCGGGCCGCCCGGCAGCCGGTGTGGTCGAGGTGCCTAAGGGATCAGTGGTGAACGGTCCGGTGGAGGGCGTCTACTACATCGACACCGGCGATTGCGAGCTCATCGCCGACCAGGACAACTCCACCGGCTGGCTCCTGAAGATCAACGGCGTCATGAGCTCGCACATCGACCTCGCCGACCCCCTGTTCCTGGACTTCGAGTATATGCGGTGGATGGCGGCGCTCATCGAGTCCCGCTGGCCGCCGTCGGCCGCGCACAAACTGCGCGGGCTGCACCTGGGCGGGGGCGCCTGCTCCATGGCCCGCTACTTTTCCGCCGCCTACCCGGACGCACGCCAGGTGGTGGTGGAGCTGGACGGGAAGCTCGCCGAGTACGTGCGCGGCTGGTTCGACCTCCCCAAGGCGCCCCTGCTGCGGATCCGCGTGGGGGAGGCCCGGGCCGTCACGGAAACCCTCACTGCCCAGACCAGGGACTTCATCATCCGCGACGTCTTTGCCGGGGCGTTCACCCCCCGTCCGCTGACCACCGCCGAATTCACCGCGCATGCCAAGCGGGTTCTGGCCCCCGGTGGGCTTTATGTCGCCAATTCCGGCGACGCACCGGACCTGAAAAATGCCCGGGAGGACGCCGCCACCATCGCCGCCGCGTTCAAGCACACGGTCATCATCGCCGACCCCGCCATGCTGAAGGGCCGCCGCTACGGCAACATGGTGATGGCAGGCAGCGACGAGCCGTTCGGCGACGACCCCCAACTGCGGCGCAGGCTCCTGGGCGGCGCCGTCCCGGCCCATCTCTGGGATGACGCCCAGGTCCGTGCATTCGCGGCGGGAGCGCCGGTCCGCCACGACCCTCCCCCATCGATTGCTCCGTAACTGCCGTTTTCAGCGGTCAAAACGGCAGTTACTCAGCAGTCGACGGGCTTAACCCTTGCCCAACAGCGCGCCGCGGTGCTCGGCCATCCGTTCACGGAGTGCCTGCACGACGGCGGCCACCGCGGGGCGGCGCAGCGAATCAGGGCGCAGGACCATCCAGTAGGGGAGCAGTTCCCCGATCTTGTCAGGCAGCAGGCGGACCAGGTCATCGTGGAGGTCGGCCATGAAGCACGGCAGGAACCCGACGCCCGCGCCGGCCCGGGTCGCCTCCACATGGACGAACACGTTGGTGGAGGTCAGCCCGTCCTTCATGGCGGGAACCAGCCGCCTTGGCGCGTCCAGGTCGTCCACCTGCAGCATCGAGTCCACGAAGTAGACCAGCGGGTGCCCGTTCAGTTCTGCCACGGTGGCCGGCGTCCCATGCTCCGCAAGGTAGGCGCGGGAGGCGTACATGCCCAGGCGGTATTCGCCCAGCCGGATGGCCTCCGCGCGGTGCACCTGCGGCTCGCCCACCACCACCTCGATGTCCAGCCCGGACCGCTGCTGCAGTGCCCGGCGGGTCATGGTGACTACCTCCACGCTCAGGCCCGGGTGGTCCCGGCGCAGCCGCGCCACGGCCGGGGCGGCAATGTAGGCGCTGAAGCCATCGGTCGCGGTCATGCGCACGACGCCGGCAACCGGGTCGGGTGCCTGGCCGGCCGGTCCCAGCGTGCCCAGCACCGCCTCCACCTGTTCGGCCGCCCGCACGGCCCGTTCGCCGAGTTCCGTCAGCTCCCAGCCACCCGCGGCGCGGGACAGCACCCGGCCGCCCAGCGACTTCTCCAGCGCGGCGATCCTGCGCGAGACCGTGGTGTGGTTCAAGCCCAGGGCCTGGGCCGCCGTCGTGAATCTGGCGGAGCGGGACACCGCCAGAAGGACCAGCAGGTCATCAGGGTTCGCATTCATATCTGCAATTGTGCACACGTTGACTGCCTCTTTGGCCATTGAAGTGCATCCTTTGTGCAGCAATACTCATCTGAGTCACTTGTGCTGGAGATCACAGCGCGTGTCAATGTGGACACTAGGAGAAACAATGAGCGTAGAGCAGCGCCCGGCCAACAACGCCGGGCATGCACCCGAAGGATCAGGACTGAAGAGGATTGTTGCCGCCTCCATGGTGGGCACCGTTGTGGAATGGTACGAGTTCTTCCTCTACGCCACCGCTGCCACCCTGGTCTTCGGCAAGTACTTCTTTCCGTCAACGGGCAACGACCTGGACGGAATCATCCAGGCCTTCCTCACCTACGCCGTCGGCTTCATCGCCCGTCCCCTGGGCGGCATCGTGTTCGGCCAGATCGGTGACAAGCTGGGCCGCAAACCCACCCTGCAGCTCACCATCGTGATCATCGGCATCTCCACGTTCCTGATGGGCTGCCTGCCCGGCTTCGCCGACATCGGATACCTGGCCCCCGCGCTGCTGGTGGCCCTGCGCTTCATCCAGGGCTTCGCCCTGGGCGGCGAGTGGGGCGGTGCCGTGCTCCTGGTGGCCGAACACAGCCCCAACAAGACGCGCGCCTTCTGGTCCAGCTGGCCCCAGGCCGCCGTCCCGGTAGGCAACCTCCTGGCCACCCTGGTGCTGTACATCATGTCCACCACCCTCAGCAGTGAGGCGTTCCTCGGCTGGGGCTGGCGGGTGGCGTTCTGGCTCTCCGCCGTGATCGTCTTCGTGGGCTACTACATCCGCACCAACGTCAGCGAGTCGCCCATCTTCCTCGAAGCCAAGGAACTGGTGGAGAAGGAACAGGCCGTCAGCTACGGCGTCTTCGAAGTCCTGCGCAAATACCCCAAGGGCATCTTCCAGGCCATGGGCCTGCGGTTCGCGGAAAACATCATGTACTACCTGGTGGTCAGCTTCGCGATTGTCTACCTCAAGAGCGTGCACAAGTACGACACTTCCTCGCTCCTGCTGGCGCTGCTGATCGCCCACGTCATCCACTTCGCCATCATTCCGCAGTACGGCCGCCTGGCAGACCGGATCGGCCGCAAGCCCGTCTACCTCGCGGGCGCCATCCTGGGTGCCACCTGGCCGTTCTTCGCCTTCCCGATGTTCGATACCCGGAACGCAGTGGTCATCGTCCTGGCCGTCACCATCGGCCTGTGCCTGCACGGCCTGATGTACGCGGGACAGCCGGCCATCATGGCCGAGATGTTCCCCACCCGCATGCGGTACTCTGGCGCATCCCTCGGCTCGCAGGTCACGTCCATCTTCGCCGGATCCCTGGCGCCGCTGCTGGCCACCCAGTGGCTGAAGGACACCGGTTCGTGGGTGCCCACCGCCATTTACCTGGTGGTGGCCTGTGCCATCACCACCGTGGCCGTGCTAAGCCTGAAGGAAACCAAGGGCATTGCCCTGGAGGATGTGGACAAGGAAGACGCGGCCCGCGAAGGTCTGCTGACCGCTGCACGGCGTTGACCTGGCTGGTGGGCTGACCGGGGCGTTTGACCGGTTGGGCGCACAAGTCGTTGGCTGTACACAAGGAGAACTGCAATGGACAACACATTGAATGGACGCAAGGCGCTGGTCACCGGCGGAGCCAGCGGAATCGGGGCCGCGTGCGTGCGCGCACTTGCGGCGCGGGGAGCCAAAGTGGTGGTGGCCGACGTCGACGCCGCCGCTGCTGCGGCCCTCGCCGATGAGGTGGGCGGGAGTGCCTGGGAAGTGGACCTGCTGGATGTCGAGGCCCTGGCCGCACTGAGCCTGGACTGCGACATCCTGGTCAACAACGCCGGCATCCAGCGCATCAACCCCATCGAGGAGTTCGATCCCGCGGACTTCCGCCGGATCATCAGCCTGATGCTGGAGGCCCCGTTCCTGCTCATCCGGGCCGCCCTGCCGCACATGTACGCCAACAACTTCGGCCGCGTCATCAACCTGTCCTCGGTGCACGGCCTCCGCGCATCTCCGTTCAAAAGCGCGTATGTCTCCGCCAAGCACGGTCTCGAAGGACTCAGCAAGGTGACCGCACTTGAAGGGGGCCCGCACGGTGTTACATCGAACTGCGTCAACCCCGGCTACGTGCGCACGCCCTTGGTGGAGAAGCAGCTCGCGGACCAGGCCAAGATGCACGGCATCCCGGAGTCCGAGGTCCTCGCGAAGGTGATGCTCACCGAAGCCGCCATCAAGCGCCTGGTGGAACCGGACGAGGTAGCCTCCCTGGTGGCCTGGCTGGCGTCCCCGGATGCCGGCATGGTCACTGGTGCCAGCTACACCATGGACGGCGGCTGGTCAGCCCGTTAGTACATCAGTCCAGGGGCTTGACCAGCCGGTGGTCAAAGAAGAAGACGCCGTACGGGGTCTTCACTCCCACTGACCGGCGGTCCTGCCACACGACGACCCCTTCGCGCCTGCCGCTGAAGGGGTCGTCGCCTATGACCGTGTCCCCTACCCGGTAAGGGCAGCGGGGGCTGAAAACCGTCAACGTCCGACCCCATGCCCCCGAAAGGGCAGCCCCGAGGCTGACGGGCCGGCCCATGCCGGCAAGATCCTGTACGTAGTCCTTGGCCATGCGACCAACTCCTCCGAGCGGCAGCCCGCCGCCTGCTAACGGTGCTGGTTGGCGGAACGCTCCCAGCAGAGGATGGTCCTCCCATTCCGGCCGCCACCGTACGCCCACGCTATGCGCTATTCACACCAGCCACACCAGTAACAGGTACTCGAGTTTGGGTGCCGGTACTACTTGGCCTTCCCGGTCCCGTTGATGATCTCGTCGGCGTTGTCGAACGCCCAGGCCACCAGCGGCACCAGCAGCGCGCTCAACTCGTAGCCCCGCTCGGTGAGGCTGTAGTCAACCCGTGGAGGGATGACCGGCTGCGCGTCCCTGCTGACCAGGCCGTCGCGTTCCAGCGTCTTCAACGTCTGTGCCAGCATTTTCTCGCTGATGCCCTCGGCCCGCCGTCGTAAGTCACTCCACCGCTGCTCACCCTCGGACAGGGCCACCAGGATCAGGACACCCCATTTGCTGGTGACGTGGTCCAGCACGGTCCGGCTGGGGCACCCGGCCGCGAACACGCCGTCGGCAAATGCGGGAGGCAGGGGAGCTGCTTTCATGGGCCCAGCTTACCTGGAGGTCAGTACCTTACTTCAAAGTGCGTACTCTCTTTCGGGAAGTTATCTGCCGCCGGCCCGGTTGTGCCCACTGACAGAGCAAAAAATCCCGAAAGGAATCATTGTGAGCATCGTTGTTACAGGCGCCACCGGCCAGCTTGGCCGCCACGTTCTTGAAGCCCTCCTGGAACGCGGCGTGCCGGCCGGAGAAATCGTCGCAGCAGGCCGGTCCGTTGAAAAGCTCGCTGACTTCGCTGCCCGCGGGGTTCAAGTGAAGGCGATGGATTACGCCGACGCCGGTTCAGTTGCTGCTGCCCTGAAGGGTGCCAAGCGCGTGCTGCTGATCTCCGGCAGCGAAGTGGGACAGCGGGTTGACCAGCACCGCACCGTCATCGAAGCCGCCAGGGCCGAGGGCGTGGAGCTGCTTGCCTATACCAGCATCGCCAACGCTGACACCACCGCCATGTTGCTGGCCGACGAGCACAAGGCCACCGAAGCCCTGCTGCGTGAATCGGGTGTTCCTTTCGTGCTGCTGCGCAACGGCTGGTACCTGGAAAACTACACCGAACAGCTTCCCGGGACCCTCGCGCAGGGCGCCGTTGCAGGAAGCGCCGGTGACGGCAAGGTCAGTGGTGCCTCACGGGCCGACTACGCCCATGCAGCCGCCGCGGTCCTGGTGGCCGACGACCAGGCCGGCAAAGTCTACGAACTGGGCGGCGACGACGCGTTCAGCATGGCCGACCTCGCATCGGAGATCAGCGCTGCGACCGGTAAGTCCATCAGCTACAACGACCTGCCCGCGGGGGAGTACGCAGGCCTGCTCGCATCCGTGGGCGTGCCGGAGGCTTTCGCTGAAATCCTTGCGGACTCCGACCTTGGCATTGCGCGCGGCGATCTCCTGGTCAGCACCGGCGACCTCCGCCGGCTGATCGGGCGCCCGACGACGTCCCTTGGCCAGGCGGTCAGGGCCGCCGCTGCTGCCGCTTAGGACGGCGGAACGCCAAAGGTGCCCGGCCCCATGAGGGGCCGGGCACCCATTTTTTGTTGTGCTTGCCGGGGCGCGGCGTTATTCGCTGCCGACCACCGGCAGCGGCGAGGTCTCGTCCTCAAGGTGGGCCCGCCGTCGTCCGTCACCCTTGATCCACAGCCGGTACGCCAGGACCAGCAGCCCCAGCCACACCGCGCCGACGTACAGCGCGATCCGGGTGTCCTCAAACGCGCCCAGCACGGCGATCACCAGAGCCATGAATGCGATGGTCAGGATAGACGCGGCCGGCCACCACGGGGACGGGAATTCCGACGCCGGCAGACCCTTCCGCGCGATTTCCCGCTTCATGGCCACGTGGGACGCCAGGATCATCACCCACACCCAGACGGTGGCGAAGGTGGCGATGGACGCAATAACGAGGAACACATCCTCAGGGATGACGGCGTTGAGGACCACGCCCACCAGCAGGATCCCGGCCATCATGACCACGGTCATCCAGGGGACGCCGTGCCGCGAGACCTTCCCGAAGGCTGCGGGCGCGTGGCCCTGGTTGGAGAGTCCAAAGAGGATGCGCCCGGCACCGAAGATGTCGCTGTTGATGGCCGACAGCGCCGCGGTGATGACCACCGCGTTGAGGATGTGCGGTGCGGCTGGGATGCCCAGGCTGCTGAAGATCTGGACGAACGGGCTGCCGCTGGTGCCCACCTGGTCCCACGGGAAGAGACTCATCAGGACTCCCAGGGTCAGGACGTAGAACAGCAGCACCCGCACCGGCACCGTGTTAACCGCCTTGGGGATGACCTTCTTGGGATCTGCTGCCTCGCCGGCGGTGATGCCCAGCGTCTCGATCCCGCCGAAGGCGAACATCACCACGGCGAAGGATGCCAGCAGGCCCTCGAAGCCGTTCGGGAACAGGCCGCCATGCTCAACGAGGTTGCCCAGGCCCGGCGCCACGGTGGAGTCCGCGGCCTGGAAGCCGAACACGATGATGGCGGCGCCGCCGGCGATCATGGCAATAATGGCCGCCACCTTGATCAGCGAGAACCAGAACTCCAGTTCGCCGAAGACCTTGACGCTGAGCAGGTTCAAGGCTGCCAGGAAGCAGATGACGGCCAGGATCCAGATCCAGCGGTCTACCTGCGGGAACCAGAACCCCATATAGATGCTGAACGCTGTGACGTCGGCGATGGCGACGATCGCCATCTCGAACACATACGTCCAGCCGGTCACGAAGCCGGACAGGGGGCCAAGATAACGGCTCGCATACTGGCTGAAGGAGCCCGACACCGGGTGCCGCACCGCCATCTCGCCCAGGGCCCGCATCACCATGAACACCGCGGCGCCGCCGATGATGTAGGCCAGCAGGACGGCCGGCCCTGCCTTTTGAATCGCCGAGGCGGAGCCGTAGAAGAGGCCCGTGCCGATGGCCGAGCCCAGGGCCATGAAGCGGATGTGCCGTACATTGAGGCCCCTGTTGAGGACAAGTCCGACGACGGCTGCCGGTTTGTGCGTTTCCACCGGACTTTGGGTCCGGGTTGGGGTGGGTTGCATAGAGTTACCTTCTCGTCTTTGGGAGGGGAGCCGCTAACCAGCAGACCATTTCCGGCCCGTTCGTGATGAGGCTCACGGAGGCTTGGTGTCTTCGGTTCCAGACTGTGGGCAGTGAGATGCGTTCGACGGCGGCACGCGGATTGACGCGCTGAGGCACCATCCGCTGCAGAGGGCCTGGCGGCCGGCAGCCCCCGGCGTGAATGTCAGTGGGTCGATGGATGATGTGGTTATGGGAATCAGCGGTGGTCTTGGGGCGGTGTTGGAGGGTGTCCGCGCCTCTGTTGCTGCCCTTGATGCGCTGGAGAAAGAGGACGCTTTCCTGGCTTCCGGGGCTCATGGTGGTGCCGGTGTGGATATTGGTGCGGGTACGGATGTGTTGCAGCGGCGGTATGGGATCCGGCTGGAACGGCTGGAGCTTATGGCTCGGCTGGAAGCGCAACTGGCCGCGGTGAAAGCACGGGACGCTGCTGAGGCAGTGGAGTTCCAGCAGGCGATGACATCGCCGGACGCCTCGGTCGAGGACCGCACTTATGCTGGCATGTCTGTCGTGGAGGAGATCGCCGGGGTGCTGACTATCAGTTCCGCGGCTGCGGGGGCGTTGGTGGAGCAGTCACGGCGGATCTGTTCCCTGCCGCTGGTGTTCGATGCACTGTCCGCCGGGGACATGTCCTGGCAGCACGCCCGGATTGTCGCCGATGAGACTGAAGGCCTCACCACCGAGGGCGCCCTGGCGTTGGTGGCGCACTTCTTCGACCCGGCTGCACCCCAGCCCGCCCGCGGCGCGGCCCCCGGCGAGCTTGTTCCGTCCCGGTTCCGGGCGAAGGTGCGTGGTTGGCGGGAACGCCACCACCCGGAATCGATCGAGAAGCGCCATGTAAAGGGTGTGGCTGACCGGCGGATGGAATACACCCCGGACAAGGACGGTATGGCCTGGATCTCCCTCTACTTGCCCGGGGATACCGCGTGCGCCATCTGGAACCGGACCACGGCCACCGCGCGCGGACTCCAGGGACCAGACGAACCCCGCACCCTTACCCAACTCCGCCCCGACATCGCAGCCTCGCTGCTCCTCGGTACCGGGCAGGTTGCGGGTGAACGTTCCTCTGGCACCACCGCGGCCACCGCAAGCACGACCGCGATGGGAAAGGTTCCCACCCCGCGGGCCGATGTCCTGGTCACTGTGCCGGTGTTCTCCCTCCTCGGAGCGACCGACGAACCAGCAGTGCTGGACGGTTTCGGCCCGATCCCGGCGTCCATGGCCCGGAGGCTCGTCGCGGACGGGGCGGACTCGTTCTACCGGGTCCTGGTCGACCCCCGCGACGGGGCACCACTGGAAATCGGCCGGAAAAACTACCGGCTCACCGAAGCCATCAAACGCTGGATCAGGATGCGCGACACCAAATGCACCTTCCCCGGCTGCACCAACCGCACCCCCGACAACGAAACCGACCACCTACAAGCGTGGCAACACGGCGGCACCACTGGAACCAGTAACTTGGCACAGCTCTGCCCCAAACACCATCGACTCAAACATCACAGCCAATGGACACCGGACCCCGCCAACAAGAATGAACCACCCGGCTGGACCTCACCAACGGGCAGGCACTACAACCCAGAACACCCCGACCCCGAACCAACCCACTGGCCACAACGGCTCCTGGCGTTGTTCGGCGACGCCTCGGAACGGGAGACTTCAGCCGGGGCACTGGAGTGGCCGGACGGGTACGTGCCCGAACACCTCGGCTTGCTTGAGGAGCTAAGCGTCCCCGACGATCCCGGTCCCAGGGACGACCAGCTTCCGGCTGATCCTTTTCCGGAGTGGAACTTGTTTTTGGACTTCGACGAACTGCAGGCAATGGCTTATTGAGGCCGCCCGTCGGCAACCCAAGCCACGGGCCGGGCTGAGGACCGCGGCCAACGGTGTCGGCCCATGGAGGGGATCCGTGTGCAATGTCTGGTATTCCAGACATTGCACCCCTACTATGAGTCGAAATGGTGAACGCCGAGGGCGCAAGCTTGAGTACGGGATACCGGACAGAGCTACCCAGAAAGACCCTTTTCGCCCATGAGCACCGCACTAAGCGCCGCATCACGAAACACCGCATCACGAACCACCGAAACACCCGGTACTGCAGCACCGGGTGCCGAACCGCGAGCCGCGCAAGCCCGAGCAGCGGAAGCTCGAGCCACCGAAGCCCGGGCCCCCCGTCCCGCGGTGAAGGCGTCCTCCAAGGTTCCCGCCGCAGAAAACACCCTGCGCATCCTCAAGTTGCTGGCTTCCAGGCGGGGGCCGATGGCGGCCTCGCAGATTGCCTCCAGCCTGGACCTGCCCCGCTCCAGCGTGTACCACCTGCTGGGGGTGATGGAGGCGAATGGCTTCGTCCTTCATCTCCACGAGGAGCAGCGGTACGGCCTTGGCATCAGCGCCTTCGAACTCAGCTCCGCCTACTCCCGGCAGGAACCGCTGTCCAGGCTGGGCCGGCCCCTGCTCGCCAGCCTGGTGGATGCGATCGGCGAGAGCGCCCACCTTGCCGTGCTCCATGGCCGGGACGTGCTGTACATCGTCGAGGAACGGGCCAAGAACCGCCCGTCCCTGGTGACCGACGTCGGCGTCCGCCTTCCCAGCCACCTCACGGCCAGCGGCCGCGCCATCCTTGCCGCCCTGCCCAAGTCCCAGGTCCGGGCGCTCTACCCCAACGCCGCTGCCTTCAGCGCGCGGCACGAGGTGGCGGGCGCCATCATGAAGTACTCGTCGCTTTCCTCGCACCTGGACCAGGTCAGGCAACGCGGGTATGCCACCGAGCACGGCGAGGTGACTCCGGGCTTCGGTTCCATCGCCGCCGCCGTCACCGACCACCTGGGCTGGCCCACTGCCGCTGTCGCGGTCACATTCCTGGAAGAGAAGCTGGCCCCGGAGGAATGGCCAGCGCTGGCCGCCCGGGTCCAGAAGGTGGCTGATGAGCTCTCGGTCCGGATCCACGGACGCCCCACCAAGTAAAAGCTGTCAACCATGACCCCTGGCAGCAGGCCTCGGGCGCGTCTGGCATCCCGGACAGCACCCATGCAAAAGCCCTGTGAAGCCCTTCCTGGAGGGGCTTTAGTGGATACAGAACTTCTTTCCTCCGTCAGACACACCACCCAGAAGGAGCCCATCATGGCACCCGCCGATTTCACCACCGGTGCCCGCCCGGTCAAAGCAGCCCGGGGCACCGAGCTCACCGCCAAGTCCTGGCAGACCGAAGCGCCCCTGCGCATGCTGATGAACAACCTGGACCCCGAAGTGGCAGAACGCCCCGACGACCTGGTGGTCTACGGCGGCACCGGCCGCGCCGTCCGCTCCTGGGCCGCCTTCGATGCCATCACCCGCACCCTGCAGACCATGGAAAAGGACGAAACCCTCCTGGTCCAGTCCGGCAAGCCCGTGGGCGTGTTCCGCACCAACGAATGGGCGCCCCGCGTGCTGCTGGCCAACTCCAACCTCGTCGGCGACTGGGCCACCTGGCCCGAATTCCGCCGGCTCGAGGCCGAAGGCCTCATGATGTACGGCCAGATGACCGCCGGCTCCTGGATCTACATCGGCACCCAGGGCATCCTGCAGGGCACGTTTGAGACCTTCGCCGCGATCGCCCGCAAGCTCACCGGGGACGAGAACGGCACCCTCGCCGGCACCATGACGCTGACCGGCGGCTGCGGCGGCATGGGCGGCGCCCAGCCGCTCGCTGTCACCCTGAACGAGGGCGCCTGCCTGATCGTCGACGTCGACGAATCCCGCCTGCGCCGCCGCGCCGGCAAGCGCTACCTGGACGAGGTGGAAACCGACCTCGACGCCGCCATCGCCAAGGTGCTCAAGGCCAAGGAAGAGCGCCGCGGCTGGTCCGTGGGCTACGTGGGCAACGCCGCCGAAGTCTTCCCCGAAATCCTGCGCCGCCACAAGGCCGGCGAGCTCACCGTGGACATCGTCACCGACCAGACCTCGGCACACGATCCGCTGTCATACCTGCCCGAGGGCATCACCGTGGACGAGTGGCACCGCGAGGCTGCAGCGGATCCGGAAGGCTTCACCAAGAAGGCCCAGGCCTCCATGGCCCGCCACGTGCAGGCCATGGTGGAATTCCAGGATGCCGGCGCCGAGGTCTTCGACTACGGCAACTCCATCCGCGACGAGGCCCGCAAGGGCGGCTACGAGCGAGCCTTCGAGTTCCCCGGCTTCGTTCCCGCCTACATCCGGCCGCTCTTCTGCGAAGGCCTGGGCCCGTTCCGCTGGGTGGCCCTCTCCGGCGACCCCGAGGACATCCGTGTCACGGACGAGGCCATCAAGGAGCTGTTCCCCGAGAACAAGCACCTGCACCGCTGGATCGACGCAGCCCAGGAACGGGTGGAATTCGAAGGCCTGCCGGCCCGCATCTGCTGGCTGGGCTACGGCGAACGCGCCAAGGCCGGCCTGCTGTTCAACCAGCTGGTCAAGGAGGGCAAGGTCAAGGCCCCCATCGTCATCGGCCGCGACCACCTGGACTCCGGTTCCGTCGCCTCCCCGTACCGTGAAACCGAAGCCATGGCGGACGGTTCGGACGCCATCGCCGACTGGCCCATGCTGAATGCCCTGCTCAACACCGCCTCCGGTGCCACCTGGGTGTCCCTGCACCACGGCGGCGGCGTGGGCATCGGCCGTTCCATCCACGCCGGCCAGGTCTCCGTCGCCGACGGCACCGACCTCGCCGCCGAAAAGCTCGAACGCCTCCTCACCAACGACCCCGGTATGGGCGTCATCCGCCACGCCGACGCCGGCTACGAGCGGGCCCTCGACGTCGCCAAGGAACGCGGTGTCCGCATCCCCATGCAGGAATCCCGCTAACCGAGCCCCAATTCCACATCGATTGCTCCGTAGGTGCCGTTATGACCCCTCAAAAGGGCCCTTACGGAGCAGTCGATGAAACAACACAAGGAACTTAAATTGACCACGATTACCCACGAACCGATCACTGTCACCCTCGGGTCCGTCGGCGTCACGCCCCAGGATGTTCTCGCCGTCGCGCGCCACGACGCAAAGGTCACCATCGCCCCGGAAGCCCTCGAAACGGTGGCGAAAGTCCGCGCCCACATCGACAGCCTGGCCTCCAGTGATACACCTGCCTACGGCATCTCCACCGGCTTCGGCGCCCTGGCCAACCGCCACATCCCCAACGAGCTGCGCACCCAGCTGCAGAAATCGCTGATCCGCAGCCACGCGGCAGGCATGGGTCCGGCAGTTGAGCGGGAAGTGGTCCGCGGCATCATGTTCCTGCGCGCCAAGACCCTCGCCTCGGGCCGCACGGGCGTCCGTCCGGTGGTCCTGCAGACCATGGTGGATGTCCTCAACGCGGGCATCACCCCGGTGGTCCGCGAGTTCGGCTCGCTGGGCTGCTCCGGCGACCTCGCGCCGCTGTCGCACTGCGCCTTGGTCCTGATGGGCGAGGGGGAGGCGGAAGGGCCCGACGGCGTCACGTACGGCGGGCGGGGCGAGCGGCCCGTCGCCGAGCTGCTCGTAGAGCACGGCATCGAGCCCGTCACCCTCGCTGAAAAGGAAGGGCTTGCGCTGGTGAACGGCACCGAGGGCATGCTGGGCATGCTCCTCATGGCCATCGCGGACCTGCGCCAGCTGCTGGCGACGGCGGACATCACCGCCGCGCTGAGCGTCGAGGCGTTGCTGGGCACCGACCAGGTGTTCCTGCCCGAGCTGCACGCCGCACTGCGGCCGCACCCGGGCCAGGCGGCCAGCGCGGACAACATGCTGCGCGTGCTCTCGGATTCGCCCATTGTGGCCTCCCATAAGGTGGGCGACTCGCGGGTCCAGGACGCCTACTCCCTGCGCTGCGCCCCACAGGTGGCCGGTGCCGTCCGCGACACCGTGGACCACGCCGAACTTGTGGCAACCCGGGAACTGGCGGCAGCCATCGACAACCCCGTGGTGCTTCCCGACGGCCGCGTCAGCTCCAACGGCAACTTCCACGGAGCACCCGTGGCGTACGTCCTGGACTACCTGGCCATCGCCGTGGCCGACCTCAGCTCCATCGCCGAACGCCGCACGGACCGCATGCTTGACCCTGCCCGTTCGCACGGCCTCCCGGCCTTCCTCGCTGCCGACCCTGGGGTGGACTCCGGCCTGATGATCGCCCAGTATACCCAGGCCGGCCTGGTCTCCGACAACAAGCGGCTGGCCGTTCCGGCATCCGTGGACTCGATCCCGAGCTCTGCCATGCAGGAGGACCACGTGTCCATGGGCTGGCACGCGGCGCGGAAGCTGCGCAAAGCCGTGGAGAACCTCCGCCGCGTCCTGGCCATCGAACTGGTGACCTCGGCCCGGGCCCTGGACATCCGCACGCAGCTTTCAGGCGGTGTCCTCACCCCCGGACCTGCGGGCACCGCAGTGGTGGCAGCGCTCCGCGGCGTGGTGGACGGTCCCGGAACGGACCGTTTCCTGTCCCCGGAACTGGAGGCGGCTGACCGGCTGGTCGCTTCAGGTGAGGTGCTTCGCGCGGCGGAATCCGCCGTCGGGCCGCTCGCCTGACACCGAAGAATCTTCAGCGCCTGCACGGCTTCTGTCCGAAGGGCGGAATTTCCGGCGCCGCGGCCCACCGCGGCGCCGGGAGTGTAGTAGAACTGAAGGTGTAGTGAAAGTCACATCAAAGAGGCTGTGGCGGCAGAACGATACAAAGGGGTAGAAGTTCAAATGAAAGCACGTGGGGCAGTCCTGTCGAGGCGCAACGCCCATTCCGCCGCGGTGTCCAACTGGAAGACCCTCCAGGCCGGGGACCGCGTCGAGATCATCAAGCATGCACATGTGGTGGCAGCCGGGGAGGTGGAAGAGGTGTCGCAGAGCGGCAACGTCCTCTGGCTGGTGCCGGCGGGCCCTTCAGGTCCTGCGGAGAAAGAGCTTTTCCTTAAGTCCGACGGCGTTGAGGTCCGCCGCGGCTAGCAGTCTGGCCGGCAGACCAGCAACAAAAAATCCCCGCACGCCATGACGGTGTGCGGGGATTTTTGCGGTTATGGTCAGGCGGCGATGGACTCGTAGGTCTCGCCGAAGGGCACTGATTCGTCCAGGGCCACGGTGTAGCGTCCCGGGAGCAGCCTGGTAACCAGGATGCCACAGGCGGCGTCATGTGCTGCTACTTCAATCAGTTCGGCTACCGCCTCTTCCAGTCCGGCGTGGACCTCGCTGGCGCTGGAGAACTCCAGGCTGATGGACCGCGGCGCGGTTCCTTCGGGGGTCTGGGAGGCGGGGATGCGCTCCAAGGTAGCTGTAGTCATGTACTGAACTTTCTGTGTTTCGTGCCAGGATGGCTCCAACATTCTACCTTCTGCTCCCTTTATATGTCAGATGACTGTCCTTTGAAAGCCCCGATCAAGCGGTCACAAAGCGTTTCGTTCCCGGCCGCGCAGCGAAATCAAGGACCATGGAGGCGGGGCCCAGAGGGCCCGAAACCTGTCGATACAGCTTGAGGAGAATTCGGTATGAAGATCATGCGCCTGGGCGAAAGTGGCAGCGAGCAGCCTGCCGTCCTGGTTCCCTCCGCGGACGGCGTCGACCGGTACTTCAGCCTGCTGCCCCTCACCAACGACGTAAACGGCGCGTTCCTTGCCGCCGGCGGCCTGGACAAAACCCGGAAGGCCCTGGAGGCGGGGGAACTGCCGGTCTTGGAAGGTGCCGCTGCACTCCGCGTTGGTTCCCCCGTGGCCCGGCCCGGCTGCGTGGTGGGCATCGGGATGAATTACGCCGCCCACGCCGCGGAATCGGGGGCAGAGCCGCCCACCATTCCCGTGGTCTTCCTCAAACCCAGCAACACGGTCACCGGCCCGTTCGACCCCGCCCCGCTTCCGCCCCGCTCCACGCAGTACGACTGGGAGGTGGAACTGGGCATTGTCATCGGCAGGGAAGCCAGCTACCTCGGTTCCACGGAGGAAGCCGCCGCCTGCATTGCCGGCTACGTCACCGCCAATGACTTTTCTGAACGGGAGTACCAGCTCCCGGGAGCTGCCGGCCAGTGGACCAAGGGCAAATCGCTTCCCGGGTCAACGCCCCTGGGTCCATGGCTGGTCCCTGCAGAGGAGACCGACGGCGGAAACCTGCGGCTGCGCAGCTGGGTGAACGGTGAGCCCCGGCAGGATTCGACGTCGGCGGAGCTCATTTTCGATGCGCCCACCCTGGTCCACCACTGCAGCCAGTACATGCGCCTGGAACCGGGCGACGTGATCCTCACCGGAACACCGCAGGGGGTGGCCTTAAGCGGCCGTTTCCCCTACCTCCAGCCCGGCGACGTGGTGGAAGTAGAGGTGGACGGCCTGGGCCGCCAGCGCCAGGAGCTGTACCGGACGCCGGCGGCCACAGCGGTTTAGCCCGCCTTTACCGCCAGGACCGGGCAGTCAGCTTCAAGCAGGATCCGCTGTGACGTGCTGCCCATGATCAGCTTGCCCACCGGGGTACGGCGGCGCAGGCCGATCACGATCAGGTCGGCGTTGTGTTCCTCAGCGGCATCCAGCACCTCGGCGGCGGCGTCATGGCCGCGGACGGGCCGCTTGACCAGGTACTGGATACCCTGGCTGGCCAGCCGCTGCTCGATGTCGTGGATGTCGCCTTCCTGGGCGAAGCGGTTGTCCACGGTTGCCTCGCCCTTGGAGGAGTTGATCAGCACCAGGGTGGTGTTGCTCTTCCGGGCTTCGGCGATGGCCTGCGTCAGGGCGGCTTCGCCCTCGGGTGTCGGGACGTATCCCACAACGACGGTCATGGTGTCTCCTTGCTTCTGCTTGATGTGCGTGGATGGCTTTGGTGCGGCTGCTTAGTCACTGTAATCCGCTGCACCCGAGTTGGCCGGGATCAGTGGCCTGCGCTCCGGACGGTTGCGGCGGATCAGCTTGTAGGCAAAGGGCCAGACCAGGATGAGGGCAATGATGACATAGATGCCGAGGGCGATCGGCTCACCCAGGAGCCCTGCCGGATCGCCCGCGCTCAGCTGAAGGGTCTTGCGGAGCTGCCCTTCGATCCGCGGACCCAGGATCACGCCGAGGATCAGCGGCAGCACGGGAAGGCCGAAGCGCCGCATCATGAACCCGAGTGCGCCCAGGATCAGCAGGATCACCAGGTCGAACGCCTGTAGGTTCACCGAGTAGGCGCCCAGGGTGGCGAAGAACAGGATGCCGGCGTACAGATACGGGCGGGGCAGCTGCAGCAGCTTGGCCCACAGCGGTGCCAGCGGCAGGTTGATGATCAGGAGCAGCAGGTTGCCGATGAACAGGCTGGCGATCAGGGCCCACACCAGGGGCCCCTGGCTTTCGAAGAGCTGGGGACCCGGCTGGATCCCGTAGCTGGTGAAGGCGGCGAGCATCACGGCTGCGGTGGCGTTCGTGGGCAGGCCCAGCGCCAGCATGGGGGTCAGGGTGCCGGCGGCCGCAGCGTTGTTGGCTGCTTCCGGACCGGCCACGCCTTCGATGGCACCCTTGCCGAACTCTTCCGGGTGCTTGCTGAGGCGTTTTTCCGTCACGTAGGACAGGAACGTGGGGATCTCGGCCCCGCCGGCCGGCAGGGCACCGAACGGGAAACCGAAGGCGGTACCGCGCAGCCACGGCTTCCAGGACCGCTTCCAGTCCGATTTGCCCATCCAGGGCTGGCCCACGGGGATGGCATGCAGGGGAGTGCGGCGCAGGTGTGCCGCCACCCAGAGCGCCTCGCCCACGGCGAAGATGGCGACGGCCACCACCACGATGTCCAGGCCGTCCGCCAGGAGCGGCTGGCCGAACGTCAGGCGGCGCTGGCCGGTGACGGAGTCCATGCCCACCAGGCCGATGGCCAGGCCGAGGCCCAGCGAGGCGAAACCGCGCAGCCGGGAAGAACCCAGTACGGCGGTGACGGCCAGCAGTGCCAGGACCATGATGGCGAAGTAGCTGGGTGCGCCCAGGCTGACGGCGAACTTCACCACGATCGGTGCGCAGACGGCCAACAGCGCCGTGCCAATGGTGCCGGCAACGAACGAGCCGATTGCCGCCGTCGCAAGTGCCTGCGCCGCCCGGCCCGCCTTGGCCATCTTGTTGCCTTCGATGGCGGTGACCACAGAGGACGATTCGCCGGGCGTGTTGAGCAGGATCGAGGTGGTGGAGCCGCCGTACATGCCGCCGTAGTAGATGCCGGCGAACATGATGAAGGCGCTGGTGGGTTCCAGCGCGTAAGTGACGGGAAGCAGCAGGGCGACGGTCATGGCCGGGCCCAGGCCGGGGAGGACGCCGACGGCGGTGCCCAGGATGACGCCGATCACGGCGTACACGAAATTCATGGGGGTGAGGGCGGTGGCGAAACCGTCCATCAGGGAGGACCAGACGTCCATTTAGAGGATTCCTTCCAGGAGGCCGGCCGGCAGTGCGATGCCCAGGCCGAGGTAGAAGCCGTAGAAGGTCAACAGGGACAGGGCTACGGAGATCAACCCGTCCCGGACAAAGTGCCGGCTGCCCAGGGCCAGGACGCTGCCCCAGAACAGGACCGTTCCGGAGATCACCCAGCCGGCCCAGTCGATGAGCAGGATGTTCAGGATGAAGGCACCCGCCAGCGGCAGGACGGTCTTCCAGTCGGCGGGGTGCGTCAGGTCGACATCCTCGCCGCCTTCGGCTTCACCCTTGCCGCCGCGCAGGACGTTGATGGCCAGCAGGACGGCGCAGACCACCAGCATCCCGGCCACGATGAACGGGACGGTTTTGGGCCCGACCGGATCAGACTTCGAATACGGGGTGACCAGGCCGTTGGCGTCAAGGAAGACCAGGACGCCGGCCGCCCCGAGCAGGAGTGCAACTCCCAGCTCGGAGCGGCCTTTGAGGCCTGTGGTCAGGGATGTCACGCCAACCCAAGCTTGGTGAGGACGTCCGCCACCCGCTTGTCCTGCTCGGTGAGGAAGGTCTTGAACTGGTCGCCGGTGATGAAGGCATCGGTCCAGCTGTGGGTCTTTAGCGCTTCCTTCCAGCCCTCAGTGCCGTGCATCTTCTCCAGGGCCGCGATCAGGGCCGCCTTGTCCTTGTCGCTGATTCCCGGAGGGGCCACCACGCCACGCCAGTTGGTGAAGACGAGGTCGATGTTGGATTCCTTCAGCGTGGGTGCGTCCACACCGTCAAGGCGCTTATCGCCACTGGTGGCCAGCACCCGGACTTCGCCGGACTCGATCTGCTTCAGGTACTCACCGGCACCGGAGGCCGCGAAGCCGAGCTTGTTGCCGAGGATCGCGGGCAGCAGGTCGCCGCCGCCGTCGTAGGCAACGTAGTTGACCTTGGTGGCGTCGATGCCCACGGCACCGGCGAGCTGCATGGGCAGCAGGTGGTCCGGGCCGCCGGGGGAGGAGCCGCCGCCAACGGCAATGGAGCCGGGATCGGCCTTCCAGGCCTTTACCAGGTCATCGATGGTCTTGTAGGGCGAATCCTTGCCGACCATGATGGCGCCCGGTTCCTCGATGAGGCGGGCCAGCGGGGTGGTCTCGGTCAGTTTGGATTCAGACTTGTTGGTGTAGCTGGCGCCCACCACACCCAGTCCCATGAGCATGGCCAGGTCGCCGTTGCCCTTTTCATTGACAATGCGGGCCAGGCCCACAGTGCCGCCCGCGCCTGCAAGGTTGAAGACTTCGGTGTTGGTTGAGATCTTCGCGTCGTCCAGCACCTTCGCAGCAGCGCGCGCGGTGGTGTCATAGCCGCCGCCCGGGGAGTTGGGGACCATGATCTGCAGACCGGTGATGGGTCCGGCGGCAGCGCCGGAGCTTTCCGAACCGGTGGAGCTCTTGCCGGTGGCACCGCAGCCGGTGGCCATCAGGGCGATGCCGGCGGCAACGGCGGCAACGCGCAATGCGCGGATCTGGCGCATGTGTTCCTCTTCTCTCAAAACAAATCTGGCCAGCATCGGCTGGTTTGTGGCTCCGATGCCTTGTGGTTCCGATGCTAGGGGCGGCCGTGACGGCGATCACTCTTGTGTACGCAGAGAAAGTTGTGTTCATTGCGTTCACGTTTCCGAATCCCCACAGCGGCCCTGCTGCGGGCTTTGGGATATAGTTCCCGGTACCACCCCAGGCCCTGCGCCCATATCCTGCGCGCACCGCGGCCTGCCACCCCTGCCGGACAACCCTTGCCCTGCCCGCAACACCAGGAAGACCATTGTGACTCGACGACGAGGAATGTCCCTCGCGGGACAGTACCTTCTGCTGCAGTTGCTCATTGTCCTGGCCGTCCTGGTGGGTGTTGTAGCCATCTCGCTGGCCCAGTCTGCTGCGGCCTTCGAACGCATCGAAGGCCGGCGCGCCCTGTCGGCTGCGGAAGCCCTGGGCGGAAACCCCGTGGTCCGCGAACTCCTCCCCGAGTCCCAGGCCCGCGGCGGCGCCGTGCTGCCGGCAGTGGCAGAGTCCGTGCGGATCGTCTCCGGCTCATCCAGGGTGGCGCTGGCAAAAATCGACCGGACTGTGGTGGCGTCCTCGGATCCCAGCCTGCTCGGTGAACCGCTGGAACTCGGCGCCAGCAGGGTGATGGAAGGCAGGGCCTGGACCGGAGTGGTGGGCGGAACTCCGGCCCCGCTGCTGTCAGCGCACGTCCCGGTCCTGGATGACACCGGGCGCATGATCGGTATCGCCTCCATCAGCCGCAGCTATCCCACAGTGCTGGAACGGCTGGGCGATGCCGTTCCCAACCTCCTGACTTACCTGGGCGTGGCAAGTGTGCTGGGCATTGCCGGGTCCTTCCTGCTGTCGCGCCGCGTCAAGCGGCAGACCCTGGGCATGGAACCCAGCGAGATCACCAGCCTGGTGGAAAACCGCGAGGCCATGCTGCACGGCCTCAAGGAAGGCGTTGTGGCACTGGACCTGCACGACCGGATCACAGTGGCCAACCACAGCGCCCGTGCCCTGCTCGGCCTCCCACCCGACTGTGTTGGCAAGCGCGTGGCGGGACTCGCCGTCGAACCCGCCCTTAAGGACGTCCTCACCCGCGAGCAGCCCGGCCCGGACCAGTTGGTGCTGGTGGGAGACCGGCTGGTGGTGATGAACCGGGTGCCGTTCGAATCCCGCGGCAGGGTCATCGGCTCGGTGACCACCCTGCGCGACCGGACGGAACTCTCTGAGCTGGAGCACGAGCTCGGGACCACCCGCACCGCCACGGACACCCTCCGCGCCCAGGCGCACGAGTTCGCCAACCAGCTCCACGTCATCTCCGGCCTGATCCAGATCGGCGAGTACGATTCCGTGGTCCAGTTCGTCAACGGTGCCACCGTGGACCGTACCCGGCTCAACGACGAAGTGACCGCCCGCATCAAGGACCCCGCGCTCGCCGCCCTGCTGATCGCCAAGTCAAGCCTTGCCACCGAACGGGGCGCTGCACTGCAGCTGGACCCGGATTCCGTGCTGGACGCCGTCGATGACGGGTTGTCCCGGGACCTCACCACCGTGGTGGGGAACCTGGTGGACAACGCGTTCGACGCCGTCACCGGGCTCCCGCAGGCAGCCGTCCGGGTCCGGGTGGACGGCAAAGCCGGGGGAGACGTGGTGGTCACCGTTCGGGATAACGGTCCCGGCGTCCCCAGCGGCTCCACCGACCACATCTTCCGCCAGGGCTTCACCACCAAGGAACCCGGCCCGGCCGGCAGCCGCGGTTTCGGCCTGGCGCTGTCCCGGGTGGTGTGCCGCCGGACTGGCGGAAACCTGGCGGTGGCCAACGATAATGGGGCTGTCTTTACCGCTGTGCTGAAACGAGGGAGTACCCAGCCATGATCAAGGTCCTGATCGTCGATGACGACTTCATGGTGGCCAAGGTGCATGCCGGCTTCATCCAGCGCACGCCGGGCTTCGCCGTGGTGGGCGCGGCGCATACCGGCGCCCAGGCGGTTGCCGAGACTGAACGCCTCCAGCCGGACCTGGTGCTGCTGGACATCCACCTGCCGGACATCAACGGCCTGGACCTGATGCAACGCCTGCGCGCTGTTGCTCCAGAACTGGACGTGCTGGTCATCAGTGCAGCACGGGAGGTTGAAACGGTCCGGAAGGCGCTGCGCGGCGGCATTGTCCATTACCTGATCAAGCCCTTTTCCCAGACAGACCTCCAGGAGCGGCTGGAGCACTACCGCAGCGCCTACCAAAGCCTGGATGCGTCCAAGGATGTGGCCGAACAGTCGGACGTCAACCGGGTGTTCGGCCTGGACCGCGCCGAACGGCCCCTGCCCAAAGGCTGCAGCATCGAGACGCTGAAGCTGGTGGAGGCGGCACTGAACGCTTCAGCCGGTGACGTCTCGGCGGCCGAGATGGCCGAGGAGCTGGGCACGTCCAGGGTCAGCGCCCGCCGCTACCTCGAGTACCTGCACGACGAAGGAACGCTGGACGTGCGGCTCAAGTACGGGGTGGGACGGCCCGAACGGCGGTACGTGCTCAAGGCCTGACGGGGCCTGCGCCCGGGCGCCGTCCCGCAGGCCCGCCGCCGCTGCCCAGCTCTCAGCGCAGCAGCGTGTCAATCAGCCGGGCGGCTGTCCTGGCGGTCCGGCCGTCAATGTCGAATGCCGGATTCAGTTCCGCCACGTCCAGGTGCAGCAGCTTCCCGCTTCGGGCCACCTGGCGGCACACCGCCGAAATGACCGGAAGCGGCACGCCATAGGCTGCCGGCGCGCTGACGCCGGGGGCCACCGCGGCGGGCAGTACGTCCAGGTCGATGGTCAGGTACAGGACGTCGATCTCCGCCAGGAACCCTGCAACGAAGTCCTGGACCCGGTTGGGTTCGCAGTCCTCATCCAGCAGGTAGCGGACCCCCAGCTTGTCCGCGGTGTCGAACAGGACCCGGGTGTTGTTCGGCTCCGAGATCCCGGCGACGGCGTACCGGAATTCCCGTCCGGCGTCCGCTTCCGCGCGGGCCATCTGCAGGAACGGCGTGCCGGAGCTGGCCACCGGCTCGTCGCGGAGGTCGAAGTGGGCATCAAGGTTCAAGACGCCCAGGCGCTGCCCGGTTTGAACCGCGGCTGATGCGCTGACGCCAAGGTAGCTGGCGTAGGCGGTTTCGTGCCCGCCGCCCAGCACCACAGTCTGGTGGCCGGCGTCGAGCAGGGCTGCCAGCACCCGGCCAAGCCGTTCCTGGCCGGCCTCCAGGTCTTCCCCGGAGACCACCACGTCACCAGCGTCGGCCACCGGTCGGTCCAGGTGGAAGGCCAGCGGGCCCAGCGCTTTCCGCAGCGCCGCCGGGGCTGCGGCTGCCCCGGTCCGGCCCTGGTTGCGGCGGACCCCCTCGTCGCTGGAAAATCCCAGCACGGCGGCGGGCTTGCGTCCGGGCGCAGCGGCCCGCAATTCATCGGAGGCGGTGACCGCCTGCCACCAGCGGCGGTGGCCGGGACCATCGCCGTCGAACCTGCCGGTCCAGGGCCGGGGCGGGACGTCGACGGCGGGAAGCTTGAGGAACATGCCTCAAGCTCACCGCATGCCGGGCACGAAAACCAGCGCCGGCGCCGTCGTCCTGTCCGGAATCCAAGAACCCGCGCAACGGGCAGGCCGGACATCGGGTGCCTGGTGCAGGGGTTAAGGTGAGAGCAGCCCACCGGTCCAGGGATGACCTGGCCGCTCCGGATCCACGCACCATTCCAGGCTGGAGAGCCGCTCCATGTTCGAAGCCCCAGATATACTCTTTGCCGCGGCCGGACTGGCCGTGTTCGTCGCTGCGGTCCTGCCCAAGCTGCTGCGTGACATGCCGCTGTCCATGCCCATGGTCTTCCTGGGTGCAGGGATGGCAGCCTTCGCGTTGATTCCATCGCTGCCCAACCCCAACCCGGTGGAACACAGCGACTTTGTCATGCACCTTGCGGAGGTCTGCGTGATCATTTCCCTGATGGGCGCGGGGCTGGCCCTGGACCGGCCCGTGGGACGCCGGCGCTGGTCCACCACGTGGCGGCTCCTGGGCATCGCGATGCCGCTCTGCATCGTGGGGCTGACCCTGCTGGGCATGTGGTTCCTGGGCCTGGGGCTCGGTGCGGCCCTGCTGGTGGCGGCCAGCCTGGCGCCCACGGACCCCGTCCTGGCCTCGGAAGTGCAGGTGGGCGAGCCTGCCGACCAGGATGAATCCACGGACAAGGAGGACGAGGTCCGTTTCGGCCTGACATCGGAAGCCGGGCTCAACGACGGGCTGGCGTTCCCGTTCGTCTACCTTGCCATTGCCATCAGCGTTGCCGGAGCGGACCCCGCCGCCTGGTTCGGCGAGTGGTTCGGGCTGGACGTGGTGTGGCGGCTGGCCGTCGGGCTCGTGGTGGGGTTCCTCACCGGAAAGCTGCTCGCCAGGCTGTTCTTCTCGGCCCGTGCCGACAGCCTGCGGCTCTCCAACCACTCGGAGGGCTTTGTGGCCCTGGCGGCGACGTTCCTGGCGTACGGGCTGACGCAGATGGTGGAGGGCTACGGGTTCATAGCGGTGTTCGTCTGTGCCGTGACCATCCGGGCCGCCGAACGGACGCACGGCTACCACCGGGTGCTGCACTCCTACGTGGAGCAGCTGGAACGGCTGCTGACCGTGGTGATCCTGGTCCTCCTTGGCGGTGCCATCGCCCGCGGGCTGCTGGCCGGGATCGGGCTTCCGGAACTGCTGGTGGCGCTTGCTTTCCTGCTGGTGGTGCGGCCGCTGGCGGGCTGGCTGGGCCTGCTGGGTGGCAAGACCGGTCCGCGGGAACGCGTGGCACTGTCCTTCTTTGGCATCCGCGGCATCGGTTCCCTGTACTACCTGGCCTTTGCCCTGGGGGAAGGCCACTTTACGGAGCAGGCGCACTGGCTCTGGTCCTTCATCGGGCTGGTGGTGGCGCTGTCCATCGTGATCCACGGCGCCACCACCTCGCCCCTGATGAACCGGCTGGACCGGCTGCGCCAGAAGAAGGCGCTGGCAGTCTCCGGCGACGAGGGACTCGCCCCCAACACCCCCGTCTAGGCCCCCGGCCAGGGAAACCCCGGTGTCAACAAAAAGGGCTGGTACGGCAGACGCCGCACCAGCCCTTTCCCTGCGCAGGTGTTACTTCATCCCCAGGGCCGCCTCGATGGGGCCGATGGCGAAGAACAGCGCGAACGCCGCGGCCACAGCCCACATCAGAGGGTGGATGTCCTTGACCCTGCCCTGGACCGTACGGATCAGGACGTAGGCGATGAAGCCCGCACCCAGGCCGTTGGCGATGGAGTAGGTGAAGGGCATCAGGGTGAAGGTGAGGAACGCGGGGATGGCGATGCCCCAGTCCTGCCAGTCGATCTTGCCCACTTGGGAGACCATCATGAAGCCCACCACCACCAGTGCCGGGGCCACGGCCTCGAAGGGCACCAGGTTGATCAGCGGCGTGAAGAACATGGCCACCAGGAACAGCACGCCGGTGACGATGGAGGCCACGCCCGTGCGGGCGCCTTCGCCGATGCCGGCACCGGCTTCGACGTAGATCTGGTTGGAGGAGACGGAGGCGCCGCCGCCGATGATGGCACCGAGTGCGTCCACCTGGAGCACACGGTCGACGTCGGGAATGTTGCCGTGTTCATCCACCGTGCCGGCCTCGTTGGCAAGGCCCACCATGGTGCCCATGGCGTCGAAGAAGATGCTGAGCAGGATGACGAAGGCCAGCAGTGTGGCGGCCACGAAGCCGAGGTGCTCGAAGGCACCGAACGGGTTGGCCTTGCCGATCAGGGAGAGGTCGGGCGCGGCCCAGCCGGAGAACGCCGGGGCCACCAGGGACCAGCCCTGCGGGTTGAAGTTCTTGCCGTCGAAGCTGGGGCCGATGTGCAGGGTCGTCTCAAGGATGACGGACAGCACCGTGGAGGTGATGATGCCGATCAGGATGGCGCCCTTGACCTTGCGCACCACCAGGGCGATGGTCAGGATCAGGCCGAACACGAACACGGCGGTGGGCCAGCCCAGGAGCTTGCCTTCGAAGCCCAGGCCAACGGGCACGGTGGTGCCTGCGACATCCGGGATGCGGCGCACGAACCCGGCGTTGACCAGGCCGATCAGGGCAATGAACAGGCCGATGCCCACCACGATGGCCGTCTTAAGTCCGTCCGGCACCGCCTTGAACACGGCGGTACGGAAACCGGTGAGGACCAGGATCAGCATGGTGACGCCGGAGAGGACCACCAGGCCCATCATGTCCGGCCAGGTGAGCCCGGGATTGGTGGCCACGGTGACAGCCACGAAGGCGTTGACGCCCAGGCCGGTGGCCAGGGCGAAGGGGTGCCGGCCCCACGCGCCCATGAGGATGGTGAGGATGCCTGCCACCAGCGCGGTCACGGCGGCCACGGCGGGGAAGCCCAGCGTGGTGCCGTTGGAGTCGGGCCCGGACAGGATCAGGGGGTTCAGCACCACGATGTAGCTCATGGCGAAGAACGTGGCGAACCCGCCGCGGATCTCGCGGGAAAGGTTGGAACCGCGCTCGGTGACCCTGAAATACCGGTCCAGGGCAGAGCCTTGCTTAAGCATTAGTCCTCCGGGGAAGTGTGTGGGGATACCTGCATCCTAAGGGAGCGGCGGGGAGTGGGCCGGCAAATTCGCCTAGTCTGTAAGGAAGCCAACACGAGGAGCAGCCCACCCATGCGCCAGGTCCGCCGCCAGTTGCTGAGCCTTGTGCTCGGCTTGTTTGTCCTTGCAGCCGCCGCGCTGGGCCTCGCTGGCCCCGCCTCCGCCCATGACGCTGCCGAGTCCACCAGCCCGGCGCAGGGGGCTGCGCTGGCTGTCCCGCCCGCCGAGGTCTCGGTGACCTTCAGCAACAAGCCGCTGGGCATCGGTTCGTCCTTCTCCATCAAGGATGCCGGCGGCACCGAATGGGCTGATGGCTCCGTGCAGATCGTGGACAACGTGGCCACCCAGAAGCTCCGCCCGGGCGGTCCGGCGGGCACGTACACAGTGGCGTGGCGCGTGGTCAGCTCGGACTCACATCCCATCGAGGGGACGTTCACCTTCACCGCGGCCTCCGGTGCCCCGGGTGCCGCCTCGTCCGGGACACCCACGGCGGGAAGTTCGACGGCGGCGGGTGCGGTCCCTGGCATGGGCACCGCCCAGCCCGGGGTCACGGATGAGGCCTCGGAGCCGGCCGGCGCGGGCGAGCCGTTCCAGTGGAGCATTGTTATTTTTGCGGTAGTGGCCGTGGGGCTGCTGGTGGCGCTGGGCGTCCTTGCCCGCCGCCGGCTCACCGGCGACGGGGACACCGAAGATGACGGGGAGGCCGGGGACAGGGCCGCGGAGTAGCACCCGCCGGCAGGGCCGGTTCCGTCCAGCCCTGCAGCGCGTAACGGCGCCGCAGTCAGCAGCCCAGGGCAGCAAAGCTTCCCGTTGCCGGGAAGACGCCGGTGGACGGAAGGGCGCCGTCCGGGTTGACCTTGGCGGAGATTGCCTGGCCCACCGTCTTGGCCTGGCGCAGCACTTCTTTGGGCGATGGCGTGATCAGTTCGCCCACTCCCACCAGGTAGATGCCAATGGCCCGCATGGCTGCCGCCACGTTCCGGCCCACGGCAATGCCGAAGTCGTTGAGCATGCGCCGCAACTGGCTGTGGGCGCAACGGGTGAGCACGATGTGGTCCGCCACCAGGATGCCCGTGGGGGTGTGCACCTGCCACTGCGGCGCGGCCTGGTCCGGTGCTTCGAGCATGGTCAGCTGCACCGCCCGGGTGGTGTTCCGCACGTCCACGCTGTGGCTTGCCGCGTAATTGCGCAGGTGGCGCAGGATCTCATTCCGTTCGCGGAGGGTGCCGCTGTCCGCCGCATCGCAGCGCTGCAATGACGTGGTGTTCGCGGGCTGGGCCTGGCCCAGGATGTCGAGGCCGTCCACCACGATGGAGTCCACCCCATGGCGGCGCAGCTCAGCGGCCACGGCCAGTCCGGACAGGCCCGTGCCAATGACGACAGCGGTGGTCTGTTCGGTCCCGGCAATCCCAGGCATGCTTGACACTACAGTTTCCCTCCTATGGAGCTTCGGCAGGTGCCGGCATCCTCGCCGGCTCGCGTCCCGTTACCCCCAAGCACGGCCGCAGCGCATGGCCGGGACCGTCCTGACAGGAAGAATCAGTTGGCGTCCCGGACCAACAATGTCCTGAAGACTACAGAACAAATGCGGCCGTGGATAGCCCGTGAACGAAATCGTTTCCGTGGCGAGAAGGCGCTTTCCGGAACCCGGCAAAAAGCCTGTGGATAACGTGGCCCATCAGCCCCTGAACAGGCTTGCTAAGCCCTGGGGGACAGAGAATAGTGGGAATCGGGAGCGGTCCTTTTCCTGCCGGTGCCACCGCTGGGCCGGGTGCGCGGAGAGCGGTCCGTTTTCTGGCAGAATAGCCGCAACATCAGGCGTATCGCGAGGAGGCGGCCCCCATGGGCTCACGAGAGTTGCATCCGGACCCGGCCCGGGACGGTGGGGGTGGCGCAACCGCCCCCCACGGCATCGTGGTGGGCGTCGACGGTTCGGACCATGGCCAGTGCGCCCTGGTGTGGGCCGCGCGGGAAGCCCAGCGCCGTCGTCGTCCGCTTCATATCGTCACCGCCTACTCCGTGCCGATCTTCGCCGCGTCCGGCCTGGACGGGGGTTACGCCACCGTGGATGATTCCGTCATCCGCGAAGGCGCCGAAGCCATTGCCCGGCAGGCCCTGGAAAAGGTGGCCGCCTACGACGTGGACGTCAGCTCCTCCGTGGAGAACGGCGACGCCGCCGGCGTCCTGCTGGACATCTCCGAAACCGCGGAACTCCTGGTGGTCGGCACCCGCGGCCGCGGCGGCTTTGTGGGCCGGCTCCTCGGATCAGTCAGCAGTGCCCTGCCCGCCCACGCGAAATGCCCCACGGTGACGGTCCCGTTGTTCTGCTCGGACCGGCTCGGTGAGTCCACGGAGGACCGCCGCGTCAAGGCCGAGCAGGCCAGGTCCGGGCACCGGCCGGTGGAGAACGTGGTGGTGGTTGGCGTGGATGGCTCCGAGCAGGCCCGCGTTGCCGTCCTTGAAGCAGCCGAGCAGGCCGAACGCCTTGGCGCGTCCCTCCGCGTGGTCTGCGCCGTTCCCCAGTACAGCGGCTCGCTGGCCTGGGTTCCGGCGCCCATGGACCGGAAGGCCCTGTTCGATGACATCCGGGTCACCCTGGAGGCCGGCATGGCCTGGCTCCGCAGCCACTACCCCAACCTGCAGGCCGGCTATGAGCTGAAGGACGGCTCGCCGGTGGACGTGCTCGTCGAGGAAAGCCGGCACGTCGAACTGGTGGTGGTGGGCACCCGCGGACGCGGCGGGTTCACCGGAATGCTCCTGGGCTCAACGTCAGACGGGGTGCTCCACCACGCCAAGGGCCCCGTCATGGTGGTCCCGGACCGGGAGGACCCCCGCCTGGCCGACCGCGGGCGGTTCGGACCCATCCTGGGCGATGCCGCCTAGACCGCGCTTTTCCGGGCAGCCGGCGGGGGACCGCGGACATGACGCAGCAGATGACAGCCGGTGAGGAGCCCGACGGGCTGGTGCGCGGCCTGGGCAGCCTGCACTCAGGGATGCTGGCGCTGGTGGGCGGCAAGGCAGCCAACCTAGGGGAGTTGTTGTCCGCCGGGTTGCCGGTCCCGGACGGCTTTTGCCTCACCACCGCCGCGTACCGGCAGGCCATCGGCGCCCCCGATGCCCTGCTTCCCGCGTTGGCAGCGGTTTACGCCACGCTGGAGGAGCCGGCCGGGGCCTCCGCTGGGGACCTTCCCGACGTAGCCGGACTGGCCGCAACGGCACGGGCAGCAATCCTTGCAGCTCCGGTACCGGCAGCCGTAGCCCACGCCGTGGAGCAGGCCTATACGGCACTGGGTCCCGGCGTCGCGGTGGCGGTGAGGTCCTCGGCCACCGCTGAAGACCTTCCCTTCGCCAGCTTCGCCGGCCAGCAGGACACCTTCCTGAACGTCGTGGGAGTGCCCGCGGTGCTGGACGCCGTCCGGAGGTGCTGGGCGTCGCTGTGGACGGAGCGGGCAACCGCGTACCGGGCAAGCCTCGGAATCGACCCGGCAGCCGTGTCGCTCGCGGTGGTGGTCCAGCGGATGGTGGACGCCCAGACCGCGGGCGTGATGTTCACGGCGAATCCCCTCACCGGCAGCCGCCGGCAGGTAGTCATCGACGCCAGCCCCGGCCTTGGCGAGGCCGTGGTCTCCGGCGCCGTCAATCCTGACCACTTCGTGGTGGACGCCCTGACCGGCAGGGTGCTGGAACGGAAACCCGGCGATAAGGGCGTGGAGATACGGCCGGTTGCCGGCGGCGGGACCGAAATCCGCCACGTGCAGGCCGCCCAGGGCACCGCGTGCCTTCCGGACAGCCAGGTGGCTGGCCTGATGCGGTTGGGGCTGCAGGCCCAAGGGCATTTCGGTGCCCCGCAGGACATCGAGTGGGCCGTCGACGGCGCGTATGGGCTGTGGCTCACGCAGTCCAGGCCCATCACCACGCTCTACCCGGTCCCGAAAAGCAACGGTGCTGCCGGCAGGGTTCCGCAGGCAGCGTCCGCCGTTGGGGGGACCAGGGCCTACCTCTGTTTCAGCCTCGCGCAGGGACTGACGCGGCCGCTGACGCCCATGGGCCTGGCTGCAGTGCGCCTCATCGCTTCCTCCGTCGCCAGCGCGGCCGGCTTCCCTGTTCCCGATCCACGGGAAGGGCCGCCCCCCTACGCCGAGGCGGGTCAGCGGATTTACGTCGACTTCACCACTCCCATCCGCAGCACCGTTGGCCGGCGGCTCGTTCCCCGGGTCTTCGACATCATGGAGGCACGGACGGCAACCGTCATGCGGCAGTTGTTCGCGGACCCAGCTTTTTCGGTGACCACCAGGTCGCCCCTCAGGCTGCTGCGCCACGTCGGACCCGCGGCAATCCGCACAGAGGTTCCCACCACCTTCCTCCGTGCGCTGGTCCGCCCCGCTGCCGCCCTCCGCCGGCTGGACCGCTTCACCCGGACGTTCGAGGCGTCCTTGGCTCCCGGCGGCGCAGCCGGCGCCCTGGCCCGCCTGGACCACGCCGAGTCCCTCGTGGGATCGCGCCTGTTCCCCATTGTTCCGGCCATCCTCCCCCTTCCCGCCCTGGGCTTCGCGATGCTCGGCGTTGCCGGAAAGCTCGTGGGCGGCAATGCGTGGGACGGGCTGCAGCCGGTGATCCGCGGCCTGCCCAACAACGTCACCACGGAAATGGACCTGGAATTGTGGCACCTGGCGCAGGCGATCCAGGAAGACGCCGAATCACGCACCGCACTGATGGCCCGCGATCCCGCCGCCCTCGCAGCCGCTTTCCAGGCCGGCGAGCTGCCGGCGCGCCTGGACGCGGGCCTCGCCAGGTTCCTGGACAGATACGGCCACCGGGCGGTCGGCGAGATCGACGTCGGACTGCCCCGGTGGTCGGAGGAACCGGAACACATCCTGGGCATCCTCGCCAACTACCTCCGGCTGGACGAACCCGCCCTGGCACCGGACGCCCAGTTCAGCAAAGCCGCCGAGGACGCAGAAGCGCAGGTTGACCGGCTCGTGGCCCGGGCCGCTGCCCGCAGCAGGATCCGGGGACGGCTGGTGCGTGCCGCACTCCGGCGGGCGCGCATGTTCGCCGGCCTGCGGGAGCTGCCGAAGTACCAGCTGGTGCTTGGCCTTGGGGAAGTCCGCCGGCAGCTGCTCCTGGTGGGTACCGAACTGGAACAGGCAGGCACGGTGGAACGGCGGGACGACGTGTTCTTCCTCGATTTCGCGGAGGTCCGCCAGGCATTGACCCGAACAACCGCGGGCAACCCGGCGCCTGCCCCTGACCTGAAGGCACTCGTGGCGGCCCGGCGCCAGGACTACGCCCTGGAGCTCAGGCGCCGGCACATCCCCCGGGTGCTGCTTTCGGACGGCACCGAACCCGAGGCGGCGCGGGCCGCCGGAACCGCCGCGAACGGAATCGGGCCCAACGGAAACCTGGCCAACGGGACCCTGGCCGGCAGCCCGGCCTCGGCCGGGACGGTGACCGCGGCGGCGCGGGTCATCCTGGATCCAGTCGGAGCGCGCCTGGAGCCGGGCGAGATCCTGGTTGCACGGTCCACGGACCCTGGCTGGACTCCGCTGTTCCTGACGGCAGGAGGACTGGTGATGGAGATGGGCGGACCCAACTCCCATGGCGCCGTCGTGGCCAGGGAATACGGCATCCCCGCAGTTGTTGGCGTGGCGGACGCCACCGCCCTGATCAGCACGGGCCAAAAGATAACGGTCGACGGCGGCGCGGGAACGGTAGTGCCGGAACGCACCGGTACCCCGCAAAACGGGAAAGTTCCCAAGGGGACGGACCCACCTGCACGGGCGTAGTCTTGATCCATGGGCTCCAACAGGCTGGATTCCAGCGGACCGTTCCAACACGTACAGGTGCAACGAAACAGCACAAGGCGCAGGATGTGGCTGCGGTGGCTGCCCGCCGTCGTGGCCCCGGTGGCCATTGCCTCCGGTGCCCTGATCGGGTCCCTTCCAGCCGGCGCCAGCAACCCACTGCCGGCAAAGACACCTGCCGAGGTCCTGGAACTGGCGGCCAGCCACCAGGTGCGCACGTTCTCCGGGACGGTGGAGCAGTCCGCTGAACTGGGACTGCCGGAACTCCCGGCTGCCGGCAAGCCGTCCGGGTCTGCGTCCGGACCTGCCTCGGCCGGAAGCGTGGCGTCGGTGATCGAGCTGTTGTCAGGCAAGCACACCGCGCGCATCTACGTGGACGGCAAGGACAAGGCCCGTGTGCAGGTGATGGACCAACTGGCCGAACGGGACGTGGTCCGCCACGGCAGCGACGTCTGGCTCTACTCCTCAAAGGACAACTCGGCAGCCCACCTGTCCTTGCCCCAGCGCACCGAGGACCCTGCCCACACAGAGGATCCCGCGCTTCCGAACGACCCGCACGGCGCACCCGGCATGCACACTCCCGCTGAACTGGCCCAACAGTTCCTGGCCAAGGTGGACCCCAGCACCGCCGTTTCCGTGGGCCCGGACGTTTCCGTTGCAGGGCGCGCCGCCTACAACCTGCTGATCGAGCCCCGCACGGACGCAACGTTGGTAGGCAAGGTGGCCATTGCCGTCGACGGTGCCAGCGGGATGCCGTTGTCAGTCCAGGTGACCGCGCGCGGCGCGGATAAGCCTGCCTTCGCGTCCGGGTTCACCAGCTTCTCGCTGGACGCGCCGGACCCGTCAGTCTTCGCCTTCACCCCTCCGCCGGGCAGCACCGTCAAGGAACTCCCGGTACCGGACAAGTCCCATGACCCCGCCAAGTTCCATGATCCCGCCGATGCCCATGGCCCGGGCGCCATGCACGGTGGTGCCAAGGGGAATGTCTCCGTAACCGGCACCGGCTGGGAGACGGTGTTGGGCACGGCGGCTGGATCCGCTGCGGCGGCCGCACCACTGCTCCAGGACCCGCTGTTGTCCCAGGCCGCCGTCGCCGTACCCGGTGGCCGGCTGCTGTCCACGGCCCTGCTCAACATCCTGATCACCGACGACGGCCGGATCTTCGCGGGAATGGTGCCGCCGGAGAGGCTGCAGGCCGCAGCAGCAGCGGCCCGGTAGGCCTTGGACGGGCGGGGGAGTGGCAATCGGGCCGGCCCTGGCGGGGTGACTGACGGCCTGGCAATTGAGACGCGGGGCCTCACCAAGCACTTTGGCCAGCAGGCCGCCGTCGACAACGTGGACCTGGCCGTCCCACACGGGACGGTCTTCGGGTTCCTGGGCCCCAACGGCTCCGGCAAGACCACCACCATCCGCATGCTGCTGGGATTGGCAGCGGCGTCCGCAGGAACGGTGAACCTGCTGGGCCGGGAGATGCCGCAAAGGCTCCACGAGGTGTTGCCGCGCGTGGGCGCGTTGGTGGAAGGGCCGGCCTTCTACCCTTTTCTGTCCGGCGCCGCCAACCTCCACCGGCTGGACTCCGCCAGCCCGCATTCAGTGCCTGGCACGCGCAAAGCCCGCGTGCAACAGGCACTGGAGCGCGTAGGCCTGGAGCACGCGGCGGGGAAACGCGTGCACGCATACTCCCTGGGAATGAAGCAGCGGCTGGGCATAGCCAACGCCCTGCTCTCACCCCGGGACCTGCTGGTGCTGGACGAGCCCACCAATGGGCTGGATCCCCAGGGCACCCGCGAAGTGCGCAACCTGGTGCGCTCCCTGGCACACCAGGGCACCACTGTTTTCGTGTCCAGCCACCTGCTGGCCGAGGTGGACCAGATGTGCACCCACGCTGCCGTCATGAGCGCGGGAAAGCTCGTGGCACAGGGTCCCCTGGCCGAACTGCGGCAGGCTGGAAGCACCCGCCTGCGGTTGGTAACGCCCGACGGCGGCGCGGCGCGGCAGGTCCTGGCAGGGCTGGGGCTGGCACCCGGTCCGGGGGACCAGGAGGCACAGGCTTCCCAGCGCGCACAGCTGGATGGGGAGACCATTGTTGCGGCGATGGGTGCCGCCGCCGGGCAGCCTGCCGTGCTCCCGGAGGATGTTGTGGCGCACCTGGTGCAGGCCGGCGTCCGCGTCCGGGGCTTCGCCGTCGAGCGTGAAAGCCTTGAAGACCGCTTCGTTGCCCTGACCGGGGAAGGATTCGACGTTGCCCAGTAGCGTTCCCGCGGACATACCGGAAACCGCCAAAGCCACCCGGACGGCCGCCGCGCCGCGCGGCCCGGGACTGTCCCTTCTGGGGTCTGAGCTTAAGGTGCTGTTCGGGCGCCGGCGGACTTGGGCGCTGCTCCTGGCGCTCGCCGCCATCCCGGTCCTCATTGCCGTGGCCGTGAAGGTTTCCTCTGCGGTCCCACCGGGGCGGGGTCCTGCGTTCCTCGACCGGATCACCCAGAACGGGCTGTTTGTGGCCTTCACCGCCATGCTGGTCTCCGTCCCGTTGTTCATGCCGCTCGCAGTGGGGGTGGTGGCGGGGGACACGATCGCCGGGGAGGCCAACCTGGGGACCCTCCGGTACCTCCTGGTGGCGCCGGCAGGGCGGGTGCGGCTCCTGTTGGTCAAGTATGCGGGGGCGCTGGCCTTCTGCATCGTGGCTCCGCTCACCGTTGGATTGGCGGGCGCGGCGATTGGTGCGGCGCTGTTCCCGGTGGGCCCGGTGACACTGCTCTCCGGCGGGGTGGTCCAGCCCGCCGAGGCTGCCCTGCGGATAGTGCTCATCGCCGCCTACCTGGCGGTGTCGCTGGCCGGGCTGTCGGCGATCGGACTGTTCCTGTCCACCATGACGGTGGTTCCGGTTGGGGCGATGGCCGCAACGGTGGTGGTCTCGGTGGTTTCGCAGGTCGCGGACCAGCTTCCGCAGTTGGACTGGCTGCACCCATGGCTCTTCAGCCACTACTGGCTTGGTTTCGCCGACATGCTCCGCCAGCCCGTGGTGTGGGATTCCTTCCTGGACAATGCCCTGCTCCAGGCCGGCTACGTGGCAGTGTTCGGCGCGCTCGCCTATGGCCGCTTCGTCACCAAGGACATCCTGAGCTGACGACGGCGGCGGGAGCCTTCAGGCTCCGCCGCGCGCCCAGTCCGCTGGTCAGTAGCGGGCGGCGTACGGATACAGGTCCATGCCCACCATTGAGCTGATGCTGGAAACCATGATGCCTTCCTGCGGGTTCAGCGCCTGCACCACCTGGCCGTTCCCCAGATAGATGGCCACATGGTAGAAGTTCGGCGCGGAACCCCAGACCAGCAGGTCGCCGCGGCGGGCCTGCGAGATGGGAACGTGGACCGGGGCGGCGGCATACTGCTGGGATGCAGTGCGGGGAAGGTACGTTCCGGCCGCAGCGAAGGCATTCTGCACCAGGCCCGAGCAGTCAAAGCCGTACACGCCCGTGCCGCCCCACTGGTAGAAGTACGGCGCGCCCACCTTCCCCAAGGCAACCGAAATGGCTGCCTCATACGTGCCCGAGCCAGTGGGAGGCGCGGGGGCCGGAGCCGGAGCTGGAGCCGGGGCCGGGACCGGAGCCGGGGCCGGGGCAGGAGCCGGCGCAGGGGCAGACGCGGCGGGTGCAGGTGCCGGGGCTGCCGGAGCAGGAGCCGGCGCCACTGGGGCCGGAGCCGGAGCAGCAGGCGCTGGACCGGCCGGTCCCGGGGCCGGCGCTGCAGGGGCCATGTCCTGGCCGCCGCCGTTCCGTGCGGCGGGCCGGTTTTGGGCGGCGTTGTCCTGGGCTGACTTCTCCTGGGCTGCCTTGTCCTGCTCTGCCTTCTCCCGGGCGGCCTGGTCCGCGGCGGCGGACAAGGCAGCAAGGCGTGCCTCTTCGCGTTGCCGGTCAAGGGCATCCACCCTGGCCGATTCGAGCGCCACAGTCGTGTTGCGGAGCTGGGCCAACTGGTCCACCAGGATGGTCCGCTGTGCCTTGGCATCGGCAACGGCTTTGACCTGCGCGGCGTTGGCCTGTTCCGCCTGGGACTTCCGTTGCTCGGCCGTCTTTGCGGCGTCATCGGCGGCTTTGGTGGCGTCCTCTGCGGCGGCGGTCAGGGAACGGTAGGCCGTGGCAGCAGCGTCCGCAGCCTCAAAGGCCCGGCTGCGGCTGGCAGAAAGCGCCTCAAGCGTGGCGGCCTGCTGCAGGCTTTCGCTGCCGCTGGCCAGCGTTCCCAGGGTGGGGTTCAGGCCGCCATTGCGGTACAGGTCACCGGCGAGCTGTCCCACCTGCTTCCGGGTTTTGTCCTGCTGGTCGCGCGCGGAAGAGGCCTTGGCAGCCGCAACTGACGCCGCTTCGGTCCGCTGCTGCAGCTCCACGAGCGCCTCGCTGTAGGAGTTGTTGGCCTGCATGGCCACCGCGAAGGCTGCCTGTTGGGCTGTGGAAGCATCCGCCAAAATGCGCTCAATCGCGGTGACCTGGTCCGCCGTCGCGGCTTCACTGGCTTTCGCTGCTGCGATATCGTCCGGCGAGGGAATCGCTGGCGACGCCGGAAAGGCCACGGGGGCCAATGGCGCCGGTACCGCGAGTGCGGGTGTTGTCACGGATGCAAAGAGTACGACGGCGGCGCACAGCGCAGCCGTGCTGCGGACGGCGGCGCACAGCGCAGCCGTCCTGCGGCCGGCGGCGCACAGCGCAGCCGTCCTGCGGCCGGATCCGGGTAAAGCCATCTGCAGAGACCTCGCAACGGTAAGACTGGGAGTGAGGTTCTGGATGCGGCACGACCGTGCCCCTCAGCTGCTCGCCAGCAGTCCGAGGCTACGTGACCTTTTGCACATTGGCAACAACAATCACATCAATAACATAAACCACAAGCGTGTCAGTCTCCGGTGAATTCCACGGGTGTGTCGGGGTCAGGCGTGTTGATGTTCCTCGTGCTCTGAGTGGCTGGCAGGCTCCAGCTGGAAGGTGCAGTGGTCGGTATCGAAATGGGAACCCAGGCACGTGATCAGCTTGTCCAGCAACTGGTCGGCGCCCCGTGCGTTGAGCACGCCGTCCTCCACCACCACATGGGCCGAGAAGACGGGGACACCGGACGTGATGGTCCAGATGTGGATGTCGTGGACATCGGTCACGCCGGCAACCGAGAGGATGTGCTCGCGGATCATCTGCACCTCCACTCCCTTCGGACTGGCCTCCAGCAGGACATCCACCACGTCGCGCAGCAGGCTCCAGGCCCGCGGCAGGATCATCAGCGCGATAAGGACGGAAGCGATGGTGTCCGCTGCCTGGAAACCGGTGGCCATGATGACGACGGCGGCAATGATGACGGCCACCGAGCCCAGGAGGTCGCCCAGCACCTCCAGGTAGGCGCCACGGATGTTCAGGCTTTGATCCTGCGCCCCACGCAGGATCAGCAGCGATACGAGGTTCGCCACGGCGCCGAGGATGGCCGCAAACAGCATGATGTCCGTCTGCACTTCCGGCGGTGCCCCGAACCGGCGGATGGCCTCCGTGAAAATCACCACGGAGATCACGATCAGGATCAGTGCATTCGCCAACGCCGCGAGCACCTCTGCCCGCTGGTAGCCGTAGGTCCGCTGGTCGCTCGCCGGGCGGCCGGCGATCCAGGCGGCAAGCAGGGCGATGGTGACGCCGGCCGCGTCGGAGAGCATATGGCCGGCGTCCGCCAGCAGGGACAGCGAACCGGACAGCACCGCTCCCACGATCTGGATGAGGACGACGCCGAGCGTGATCCCCAGGACGGCCACCAGCCGTTTCCGGTGCCGCCCGGTGGCGGTGATTCCGTGGCTGTGGCTGTGGTCGTGTCCCATGCTTACAAGGCTAGCCCCAGCCCAGCTCGTGCAGCCGGTCATCGGAAATGCCGAAGTGGTGCGCGATTTCATGGACCACCGTGACGGCCACTTCGTGGATCACGTCCTCCCGGGAGGCGCAGATCTCCAGGATGGGTTCGCGGAAGATGGTGATCCGGTCGGGAAGGGAACCGGCGTCCCACCATGAATCGCGTTCGGTCAGCGGGACGCCGTCGTACAGCCCCAGCAGGACGGTGTCCGGATCTTCCCCCGGGCCGGGCACGTAGTCGTCGTCGATGAAGACTGCCACGTTGTCCATGGCACGGGCCAGCCGGTCCGGGATGCTGGCCAGGGCATCCTCGACGGCCACCTCGAATTCGTCAGCTGACATGGTGAACCCGGACGGTTCGTGCGGGCCGTCGGGAACGATGGGCAGTCCCGGCGGGAGGCTGGCTGGCATACCCCGACTCTAGCGCCCGGGCCGCTGGCCGGGTGCCCGCGTCCTGCGCCGGGTCAGCCCTACGCCCACCAGGCACACCAGCCCGCCCACCAGTCCCCAGGCGGTGGGGATTTCACCGAGCAGCAGCCAGGAGATGAGCACCGTGGTCCCGGGCACCAGGTAGGTGGTGGCGGCCAGCTTCCCGGCGTCCACCAGGGACAGGGCGTAAGCCCAGGTGGTAAAGGCAATGGCCGTGGGAAAGATGCCCAGGTACACCAGCGCCCAGGTGGCCTCCGGGGGAGCGGCCTGCACTTCGGACGCCAACTGCCCGGCGAACGGCAGGCAGCAGGCCGCGCCCACGATGATGCCGAACCAGGTGGCCTGCGCCGCCGGGAACTTCCGCACCACCGGCTTCTGGATGATGACGCTGACTGCGGCGAGCACCGCCGCAAGGAGGCAAAGCGCCACGCCTGCCAGGTCCGCCGTCGAACTTTCCCCGGGGCCGCGCGGCTGTCCGGAACCCAGGGCGATCAGTGCAACACCCGCGAAGGCCACCGTGCTGCCGATGAGCAGCCAGCGGGGAAAGCCCTCCTTGAGGAAGATGCCGGCCATGATGGCCACCAGGATCGGGTTGACGTTGATCAGCAGGGCGCTGGTGCCGGCATCAAGGATGTGTTCGGCGGCGTTCAGGGCAACGTTGTAGCCGCCGAACCACATCACGCCATAGGCCAGGATGGGCAGCCATTCGCGCCCCCTGGGCAGCACCCGGCTCCTGAGCAGCTGCGGCACCACCAGGAACGCGAGGACGACGGCGGCGACCGCCAGCCTGCCGAGCGTCAGGGATCCGGGGGAGAAGTGCGGCCCGATGGCGCGGATGCCGACGAACGCGGAGGCCCACAGCACCACGGTAACCACCATGGCCGCCACGCCAAGGGCGTTCACGGGCGTGGGTGCTGCAGCGGGGGAAGCCAGGGACTGGCGGGCGGGGCTGGTGGAAGGCATGAATCAAATGTACGGCTGCTGCAGGCACCGAACTGGCGGAAATCGGCCATGTGGGTGCCCGCGGGCTAGGATGCGGACCATGTCCTCTCCTTCGGCTCCCGGCCGTGACACCCCGCGCCTTGTCAGGAAGATCATCTGGATCGCCTTGGCTCTCATCGTCCTGGGCGGCGTTGCCTGGTACGCCATCTTTGCCGCAACGAAGCCCCAGCAGGCGGCGCCACCGTCCGCGGGTGCTGAGCAACTTGTCCGTGCCGACAGCCACCGCCTCACTGCGCCTGCCGAGGAGAAGGCCCGGCTGGTGGAGTTCCTGGACTTCGAGTGCCCGTCCTGCGGTGCAGTCCATCCTTTCGTGGAGGAGCTCAAGGCGGAGTTCGGGGACAGGATTACGTTCGTCAACAGGTACTTCCCGCTCTCTGCGCACCCCAATTCCGGCCAGGCTGCCCTGGCGGCGGAAGCGGCCGCGCAGCAGGGCCAGTACCAGCAGATGGCCGCCAAGCTTTTCGAAAACCAGTCCCAGTGGGCCGGCAGCCAGCAGTCCCAGGCGCCGCTGTTCCGCACCTACGCCGGGCAGCTGGGGCTGGACCTGGCGCAGTTCGATGCCGTCGTGGCCGACCAGAAGACCGAGGACCGCATCCTGGCCGACATCGCGGACGGCAATGCCCTCGGCGTCAACGGCACACCCACGTTCTTCCTCAACGGCGAGAAGCTCACGCTGTCCACCAAGGCGGACTTCCGCCAGAAGCTGGCAGACGCCGTCAAGTAGCGGCGGTCAGCCCCGCTGACGCCGCCCCGAAGCGAGGCCGCCCTACTTTGTGCCGGCCCAGGCGAGCAGCTTGTCCACCGGCCAAGTGGTGATGATCCGGTCTGCCGGAACGTTGTTGCGGGCTGCCCGTTCGGCACCGTACTGCAGGAAATCCAGCTGTCCCGGTGCGTGGGCGTCACTGTCGATCGAGAACAGGCACCCCGCTTCCAGGGCCAGCTGGATCAGGGCATCGGGCGGGTCCTGCCGCTCCGGGCGGGAATTGATCTCCACGGCAACGTTGTGTTCCGCGCACGCTGCGAAGACTTCCTTGGCATCGAATTCCGACGGCGGCCGCGTCCCGCGCGAGCCCTCAACGAGCCGTCCCGTGCAATGGCCAAGGATGTTGGTCTGCGTAGACCGGATGCCCCCGAGCATGCGGGTGGTCATGGTTTTCCGGTCCGCACGGAGCTTCGAGTGGACGCTGGCCACCACGATGTCCAGGCGGTCCAGCAGCTCCGGTTCCTGGTCCAGGCTGCCGGATTCCAGGATGTCCACCTCGATGCCCGTCAGCAGCCGGGTGGCCCCGCCGTTGCTGTTGATGCCTGCCACCACGTCCAGCTGCTCCCGCAGGCGCCCGGCGGACAGCCCGTTGGCGATGGTGAGGTTGGGGGAGTGGTCGGTCAGGGCCAGGTATTCGCGGCCCAGCACCTCAGCGGCCGCCACCATCAGCTCAATGGGGGAGCCGCCGTCGGACCATTCGCTGTGGCTGTGCAGGTCGCCACGCAGCGCCGCCCGGAGCTCCGTTCCGCCCGATGCCAGCGGCTGGGCACCCTTCTCCCTGAGGTCCGCCAGGTAGTCAGGGACCTGTCCGTCCACGGCCTGCCGGATCACCGCGTAGGTCCGGTCGCCGATTCCCTTCATGGATTTGAGCCGGCCGCTCCGGGCGCGTTCGGCTACTTCCGCGGGGCCGAGGGGGCTGATGGCGGCGGCCGCCTTCCGGAAGGCCTGGACCTTGAACGTGGCCGCGCGTCCGCGCTCCAGCCAGAAAGCGATCTCATTGAGCGCGTCGACGGCATCCATCCGTCCATCTTCACCTGCGCTGCCGCCAAACGGCGGGGTTTTTCGCCAATTTTGGAATATTCCCGGTTAGCCCCTATAGTTTTAGAGTCCAGTTCGGAGAAACACAGAGGACAAAGACGGAAAGCCCCGCTTGACGCCTTTTATTTTGTTCCGAACGGGTTCTGGCCCCCATCGTCTAGCGGCCTAGGACACCGCCCTTTCACGGCGGCGGCACGGGTTCGAATCCCGTTGGGGGTACGCAAGGAACTGGTCAAGCAGGCT